>OKHC01000137.1_pt1 | contig 9816 bp, 8 predicted proteins | sample 1612451 | NCBI WGS metagenome assembly OKHC01 (sample SAMN04436796, study PRJEB24849) | human gut metagenome | biome: human gut; feature: NICU; material: stool | host: Homo sapiens | place: USA: Saint Louis, MO | collected 2011-05-10 | reverse complement strand
ATTAAAAAAAAAAGACAAAAGACTCGAAAATGAGAGAGGACTCGATTGATTATAGATGAGATAGGTGACGGAGAATGGCAATAGAAAAATATTTTCAAACAATAGATGGCAGTCAAATTTTTTATCAAATTTTTGGCAAAGAAACAAATTACCCCCTTGTGTTACTTCATGGTAATGGCAATGATCATACTTTTTTTAATTATCAAATTTCTTATTTCTCCAAGGAGTATCAAGTTATTGCGGTGGATACCCGCGGACATGGACGTTCCACCAATACACAAAGTCAATTAACTTTTCCGCTTTTGGCAGAAGATTTAGCTGGTATTATTCAACAAGAACACTTAACAAAAATTAATTTATTGGGCTTTAGTGACGGAGCAAATATTGCCATGGTTTTTACCCATTTATATCCTGATTTCGTCAACAAACTCGTCTTAAATTCTGGAAATGTCACCATGTCTGGTCTGAAAAAATATGTAACGATTGCCACTTATTTTCAATATTGGTTTTGTCGTATTGGCGCTTTTTTTTCAAAAAAATTGCGCGCACAGCTCCCTATCGTGGCTCTGTTATTTGAAGATACTGGACTGACAAAACAAGATTTAGAACACATCCCCTGTCCTACTCTTGTTATTACTGGCAGTCGAGATTTAATTGCGCTTTCCCATTCACGGGCGATTGCTGATGCCATTCCTGATGGTAAATTGGTCTTGGTAAATAAACAGGGTCATTTATTTGCCAAAAACTCACCAGATATTTTTAATAAAACAATCGAAAAATTCTTAAAGGAAATGAAGGTGTCTAAATGAAACAAATTATTCATTGGATCAAAACGCATACAGGATTACTAAAAACACTGTTTGTTATTGCGGTCTCAATTATTGTTGTTGCCCAACTTTTATCAATTGGTAAAACGATCTCATTTGAACAGTTAAAACAGATTTTTGATGAGATTCCGCTATGGAAATTGTTATTGATGATGGTTATCGGTTTAGTTTCCGTTACTCCGATGCTAAATTATGACTTAACATTAAATCGCATTTTAAACTTGAAAGTCTCAAAACGGGAACTCCTTGAATCTAGCTGGATTGTCAATACCATCAATAATATTGGTGGATTCGGTGGTTTGGTCAGCATGGGACTTCGTTCTGAATTTTATGGAAATAAAACAGAGGAAAAGAAAATTTTACCTGCGTTAACCCATATTTTACTTTTTGTGTTATCCGGTCTATCTATTAATAGTATTCTTTGCTTTTTCCTTGTTCAGTTTGATCCAAAGATGGCTTATTTACAGCAATATTGGATTTGGTTATTAGGTGGCGGTCTTTATTTCCCGTTACTTTATCTTATTTTACATTTCCAAAAAAATAGTTCCTTTGGTAACCTCGATGCAAAAAATCGCTTATCTCTAGTTGTTTCTTCGTTTTTAGAATGGACAGGTGTTTTAATTACCTTTATCAGTATTGGTTACTTATTAGATGTACCGATTCCTTTAATTGATATTGTTCCTTTATATGTAGCAGCTTCGATTATTGGGATTGCTTCGATGATTCCAGGGGCTTTAGGTAGTTTTGATGTCATGATGATTTTAGGACTGAGCAACTTAGGTGTCGATCGTGAAATTATTGTTTTGTGGTTATTGCTCTATCGTTTATTCTATTATATTATTCCTTTCTTAATTGGCTGTTTGTTCTTTACAAAACACTTAAGCCAAAAGTTGGATACTCACTATCGTCAATTGCTGAAACAAATTACTTTGGAAATTGCCCACAAGCTGGAAGTGGTTTTACTTTATTTTTCAGGAATTATGATGGTGCTCCTAGCCACTATTCCAGAAGCCTTCACTCAAGTACATTGGTTAAGAGATATTAACCCCTTCCGTTCACATATTATTATTCAAATTCCGAGTATTGTTTTAGGCTTTGCATTATTAATTATGGGACGTGGGATTGCTGATCGTGTTAAAAGAGCCTATTATTCAACGATTATTTTATTAATTGGTGCTATCTTGTATTCATTTGTTGTTGACTTTAGTATGTTTTCCATTTTCTATTTAGCTATTTTATTATTTATCGTTATTTTTTCAAAATCAGAATTGTACCGTGAACAACTGGTTTACTCTTGGGAGTGGATGACGATTGATGGGTTTATCTTTGGCTTGTTGACTTTGTTATACCTGGTAATTGGTGTTTATAATTTACCGAACTTCCCACACCATCGTCATCATTTTGTGGAATTTTTCTTGTTCCCTTCCGAACGGATCTGGTTGTCAGGATTTATCGCTATCCTCTTAGTTATGAGTTTTAACTTTCTATTTGTTCGCTACCTCCAAGGGAAAAAACACCAAGTTGGTGAGTTTCCAGAAGATAGTATCTTGCATAATATCTTAACAACTTATGGCGGGAATATTGACAGTGAACTTGTCTTTCTTCATGATAAACAGGTTTTCTTATATCCCAAAGAAGAACCGACTGTCTTTTTACAATTCAACACCATTAATAATAAATGCGTTGTGATGGGCAACCCTTCTGGGAACAAAGAAGATTTTCCTGCGGCGATCGATGCATTCCTTAAAGAAACAGATCGTTTCGGCTATGTACCCGTCTTTTACGAAACCAATGAGGACAGCGTGATGTTACTACACGAATACGGCTACGAATTTATCAAAATGGGCGAAGAGGCCTTAGTTAATCTAGAAACATTTACGATGTCTGGGAAAAAATTCAAAGGTACCCGCGCAGTGTTTAATAAAATTACCAAAGCCGGCTATTCATTTGACGTACTCCAACCTCCTTTTAGTGCCGAACAAATGCACGAATTAAAAGCTATTTCGGATAGTTGGTTAGACAATCGAAAAGAAAAAGGCTTTTCACTAGGATTTTTCGATGAAGCGTATCTTCAAAGAAACCCAATTGCTGTTGTCCGAAATGCTGAAGGAGAAATGGTCTCTTTCGCTAATATCATTCCTAGTTACACAAATGAAGTTGGTACCATCGACTTGATGCGTCACCATAAAGAAAAAGCCCCTTCTGGAAGTATGGATTTCTTATTTATTCATTTATTTGAATATATGAAAACAGAAAATATTCATTATTTCAATTTAGGGATGGCTCCGTTAGCCAATGTTGGTCAATCAAGAAAAAGTTTTATTCAAGAACGGATTGCTGCGTTAATTTATGAATTTGGTTCAGAAATTTACTCCTTCCAAGGATTACGCGAATACAAGGAAAAATTTGCTAGCAAATGGCAACCCCGCTATACACTTTATTCTAAAAGTAGTTGGATTGTCTACGTGATGATCGCTTTACTCATTGTCGATCAAAAAAATATTGACTAACAAAAAGAAGCTCAATTAAGTATAAAAAGCTTGGCAACTTCACTGAAATTTAGTGAGGTTGCCAAGCTTTTTAATTTCTTTCATCTAGTTTTTCTTTAATTAAAAAGGCTGTTTCTTCGACAGATTTTGCGGTTACATCAATCACTGGGATGCCATACTTCGCAAAAATCTCTTCGGCATAAGCTAATTCTTGTTCAATCCGTTCAACATTGGTATAACTGGTCTCATTACCTAAACCTAAGGAAGCCAACCGACTGCTACGAATCTGTCCTAATGTTTCTGGCGAACAAACTAAACCAATCATTTTTTGTGGATCCATTTCTTCCAAAATTGGCGGCAATGGAACTTCTGGAATTAATGGTAAGTTAGAAACGCGGTAGCCTTGATTCGCTAAATACATACTGACTGGCGTCTTTGAGGTCCGCGAAACGCCTAACAACAATATATCAGAATCAAGAAACCCTTGAGGATTTTTGCCATCATCATATTTTACAGCAAATTCAATCGCTGAGATTTTATCAAAATAGGCACGATCTAGTTGGTGGCGTCGTCCAGGCTCTTCAATAGGATCTACTCCGGCTTTCGCTTGAATTAATTCAAAAAATGGCGCCATTAAATCTAAATATAACAACCCTGTTCGTTCACTAAATTCTTTCGCCGCTGTGATTAGTTGTTTACTGACTAATGTACTGACAACTAAGGCTTTATCTTTTAAGGCATCTTTTAAAATCTCTAATAATTCTTCTTCTGTTGTGACAAAAGAAAAATTGTATCGATTAAGAAAAGAAATATCTGGATATTGTGCGCTTGCTGCAGCTAACAATTTTTGTGATGTTTCTCCAAGTGAATCGGAAATAGTATAAACAATGATCTCTTTTTTCATAATTAAGCTCCCTTATCTGTTTTGTGCGGCTTCTTTCGCTTGTTGCGTAATATAGGTTAAAATTTTCGTTTTCGTAATTTTTCCAATAACTTTTTTAGGATTTTCTTTTTCAACGACTGGCAAAGAATCCACTTCGTATTTTTGCAAAGTGTCAGCAGCTTCAAGAATAGTAAATTCTGGTGTGCAGGTTTTCACATGTGGCACTCTTGTCATACAAACAGCAACAGGTGTGCCATCAATATTTGTATTTAAAGAGGCCCGTAATAAATCTTTTCGTGACAAAACCCCTAATAATTCTTTTGCTTCATCCATGACATAAAGAGAACCGACATCATACATAAACAAGTTGGTAATCGCATCTCGAATTGAGGTGTCTTGGGCAACCATCAATGGTGGACTCATGATCTCCTGAACTTTTGTTTGAAAAACATCAAAAAAGAAAAAAGCCTCCATATTATCACTTTCGTAAGTATAACCAACTTTCGGACTTGCTTTTAAAATTCCTGAAAGTGTTAAAAAAGACAAATCAGAACGCAATGTCGCACGTGAAACGGCTAGTATGTCCGAAATGCGTTCACCACTAACTGGCTGATGCTCTTTTACAACAGCGATAATTTGCTCTTGTCGTTTACTTAATTTCATCATTTCCTCCTCAATTCCTCATAAACAAATTGTGCATTCGCTTACAATTATACACATATTTATTGTTTTTTCAACATATTGACAAGAAACTTTTTCTATTGACAAACTTATTTCCGTCCATTATGATGTTTATTGAACATATAAGACACATATTAAACGGAGGTCACGCATGAAAAAGTTTATTTATTCTTTTAACGAAACACACAATGAAGGTAAAGAGACTCTTGGTGGTAAAGGGGCAAACTTGGCAGAAATGACACGCTTAGGTTTGCCGATTCCACAAGGATTCACGATTACAACCCGTTGCTGTATGGACTATTTGGCAGATGCTACTTTCTTTGAAGAACACTTACAATCAGAAATTTTGAAAGCGGTTAAAAATCTAGAAACTGAAACAGGCAAATCTTTTACCGCTGACAATGAGATTCTCTTAGTTTCCGTTCGCAGCGGTGCTGCCTTCTCGATGCCTGGTATGATGGATACTATTTTAAATTTAGGTTTAAATGATCAACGTGTGAAAAAATTTGCGACCTTAACCTCTCCTGGTTTTGCTTTTGACTGTTATCGCCGACTTATTCAAATGTTTGGAGACGTCGTCTATCACATTCCCAAAGAATTATTTGACCAACAAAAAGAGCGCTTGGAACAAGAGCTAAACAAAAAAATTACCGCTTTTCAAGAAGCAGATCATTTCGCCTTGATTGTCCGCTACCAAGAAGTTTTCGAACAATATCATGTGGTCTTCCCACAAGACCCTGTCGCACAACTTTTTGAAGCAATCAAAGCTGTTTTTGATTCATGGAATAATCAACGTGCGGTGGTTTATCGAAACTTACATCATATTGCACATGATTTAGGTACAGCTGTCAACATTCAAGAAATGGTTTTCGGCAATCGTGGACTAGACAGTGGCACTGGCGTTGTCTTTACTAGAAATCCGGTCACAGGGGAAAATCAACTGTTTGGAGAGTTTCTTTTGAACGCGCAAGGAGAAGATGTAGTGGCTGGTATTCGGACGCCAGAACCCATTCGTCGTTTACGTTTGACTATGCCAAAAGTTTATCAAGATTTTCGCCATTACGCAGAACTTTTAGAATATCATTATCGTGACATGCAAGATATTGAATTTACCATTGAAAATGAAAAATTATATATTTTACAAACAAGAAACGGGAAACGAACCGCCGCAGCTACGGTTAAAATTGCTTTAGACTTAGCCAAAGAAAATCGCATTACTAAACAAGAAGCACTGTTGCGTGTGACACCTGATACGATTGATCAATTAATTCATCCCGTGTTTGATCAAGAGAAACGACAACACATGGAACGTTTAGCTATGGGACTTCCTGCTAGTCCTGGTGCAGCAAGTGGCCAAATTGTTTTTACAGCAGAAAAAGCCAAAGAACTGACCAATCTAGGAAAGAAAGTCATTCTTGTTCGTCAAGAAACTTCACCAGAAGATATTGAAGGCATGGTTGTAAGCGAAGCAATCGTGACCAGTCGTGGCGGAATGACTTCTCATGCCGCTGTGGTCGCACGAGGAATGGGAACTTGCTGTGTGACTGGTTGTGAAAGTTTAACCGTCAATGAAGAAGCCAAACAACTACACTGCGGGCCACAGGTCATCTTAGAAGGAACAATCATTTCCGTCGATGGCTCAACGGGGGAAATTTATCTTGGCGAAATTCCTACAATTTCTGCTGATAATAACGATGACCTTCAAGAGCTCTTGTCTTGGGCAGATGCATATGCTGATTTAACTGTTCGTGCCAATGCAGAAACTACACAAGATTTAGAGACTGCTATCCGTTTTGGCGCAGCGGGGATTGGTTTAGCGCGAACAGAGCATATGTTTTTCGGTGAAGAGCGTGTCTTGGAAATGCGTCGCCTGATTTTAGCAGAGTCTGAAAAGGAAGCAACCTATGCGTTGGAGCAACTTCTTCATTTTCAACAGGAAGACTTTTATCAAATGCTGAAAGTAGTTCAAGACAAACCCATGGTGGTCCGCTTGTTAGATCCGCCGATGCATGAGTTTTTACCTCATGAAAAGAATGATATTCAATTATTGGCGAAGCAACTACAACGGTTCCCGGTGACCATCGCCAAACAAATTGAACGGTTACAAGAAACCAATCCAATGTTGGGCCATCGTGGTTGTCGCTTAGGTGTGACCCAACCACAAATATACAAAATGCAAGTTACAGCCTTATTTACTAGTGCCATTCGATTAGTCAAAGAAGGAATTACTGTTTATCCAGAAGTGATGATTCCTCTAATCGCCGAAAAAGAAGAACTTCTCTATCTCAAACGCATTTTAAAAGAAACGATTGACGGTCTCTTTGAAGAACATAAAATGACTCCTTTCCCTTACGAAATCGGGACAATGATTGAACTACCTAGAGCTTGTCTGATTGCGGATCAGTTAGCAGAAGAAGCAGACTTTTTCAGCTTTGGAACAAATGATTTAACACAAATGACCTATGGTTTTTCTCGTGATGATATCGGTAAATTCATTAATACGTATCGGGAAAAGAAAATCATTACCCAAGATCCGTTTCAATCACTAGATCAAACAGGTGTTGGTCAACTGATTCAATTAGCTGTAGAGAAAGCGCGTCGTACTAAACCAAACATGAGTATTGGCGTATGTGGAGAAGTCGGTGGTGATCCGCAATCCATCACATTTTTCCAAACACTTGGCCTAAACTACATCTCTTGCTCACCTTATCGGGTACCTATTGCGAAACTCGCAGCTGCCCAAGCCAAAATTTTAACCGAACCGGCTGTGACTGAAGAACAAATGGTCCTTCTTTAATTTAACGTGTGTAACAAATGATTCATCCTTACAAGATAAAAAGTGCTAGGAACATCAGTCGAAACGCTTGATGTTCCTAGCACTAAATTTTAAGATCAATGATTGTACTCTGGTTATTTTCTTATAAACGCGGCATCTTTTGTCAAGGGGTCTGTTACATCTGATACATATCTTTCTACTTTCATATGCAAATCATATTTTTCTCTAAGTTCCGTAATACGGGTCATCATTGGAGAAGCGTGGTGTTTGTCTAATGCTTCCTGATCTGTCCAACTATCAATCAGCAGAACTGTTTCTTCATCGTCCATTGGAAAAAAGTATTCATAGCGACTATTCCCTTTTTCTGCACGAATCGCCTCTACAATTCCGCTGGCAATCATTTCTTTGGCAAATTCTCTTGCACCTCCATTTGTCCCACTATAATAAATATTTATAGTAATCGCCATCTGTCTTCCCCCCTAAATTTACTTGCCTTTTTACGTTCCCGACTAAGGTTATTCATCATTTTACTGTGTTCTTCTGTGTTCGAAATCACTATAATATAGCAATTCTGTTTTGTAAAGAAAAATAGAACTCTAAAATTTTTGGCACATTTTTTGGCACAAATAAGAATAATATTATTCTATCCATTCATCCTCGAAATATTCGTCTACGAATTCATCTATCGTTTCGCAATGTTCCTTTTCTTCTTCAAATGGATTTTCTTCTTAAAATGGATTTTCTTCAGGTATATGTTCTTCACTCCACTTGGTGAAATTATGAATCTGAATGTTTCTAATATCATAAAAATCGATTTCTTGTTCACCAATAAGAACAACATCGAATTCTGCCATTCCACGGAAAACACCGAAAACATGCGGTTTTACGCGGTCATATTCATCTAACGAATTCAATTGGATCTCTAACACTTTATTTTGCTTAATGGAACGATCTAAAAAATATTCTATTTGCTTTTGGGATTGTTGGGGTAATCGCTCGATGTTTCGGGCGTGGTATTCGTCTGTATTTTTAATTGCTTCTGTTAATTCGCCCAATGGAAAAGCTGTGGGCCACTTTAATTCGAATGGCCTGTCAACATACTCATTGTAAGGTTTAAACTCTTTTTTAGTTCGTCTCACCATCTGATACACTCTCCTATCAGAAATATTATACGAACGTTAGTTCTGTTTTTCAACAAAAAAATATTAACATAACAAAAAAACACCTATCTCTCACAAGAAAAAGAGGTAGGTGTTTAATTATGGACCATACAGGACTCGAACCTGTGACCGAACGGTTATGAGCCGTTTGCTCTAACCAACTGAGCTAATGGTCCTGGAAACTTTACTTATTAATTAATCTATAAATTAAATGAAATAAGCTCTAAAGTTAGAATTTTTGCTCTTTTTGATTTAGTAAATGTTGGGCGACTACTCTTTGATACGTAGAAAGTGACTGGTGCATAGACACAATCGTTTACTTCACGTAATCCAAGTGTTAATATTTTATTTTTATGCGGATGGCTAAAAGCTATGTCTAGTTTCATAGATGAACCAAACTTATCTGCTTCAGACACATATATCACTGAATCATTGTATCCCTCTAAAAATATTTCTAGAATAAATTCAAATAGCTCTACTCGATCTTTTATAGTACCAAAATTGCGGTGCCTTTGCAGATGTTTATATGTAATAACTTCATCATTCAATTTTTGACAAATTATTCTAGGTGAATCCTTATAAATTTTGTGTAAACCCAATAAATGTGGGAGTTGTAAGATGTCAAATTTTACATAAAAACAGTCCAGTTTAACAAATGGCGTTGTTATAACAGCCATTTTGCCATCAAGATTTGATAAAAATAAGTTGTATGTTTTCTGCAAATCTTTAGGCATTTTTACAACTCCTCTATAATTTTAGACATAAAAAAAAAGAGTGCAAATCATGGATACCGTCCCATGCTGACCAACGCTAGGTTAACCCACCTGCTGGGGAACGTGGGTGCACTCAATTCCCACTTTGCTTGTAAATAATGATCTAAAGCTAGACTAGAAAACGAGGTAATGATATCCTTTCCTCACACTTAATATAACATCTAAATGTATCGTATGCAATAAAAATATCTCATGAAATTATTTAAAATACAACATAAAAACAAGTT
>OKHC01000136.1_pt1 | contig 9841 bp, 5 predicted proteins | sample 1612451 | NCBI WGS metagenome assembly OKHC01 (sample SAMN04436796, study PRJEB24849) | human gut metagenome | biome: human gut; feature: NICU; material: stool | host: Homo sapiens | place: USA: Saint Louis, MO | collected 2011-05-10 | reverse complement strand
TTCAGCTGCATAGACTGCACTAAATGAACTAGGTGGGACAGACCACTGTGTCATTTTAGGCAAAACCATTTCGCCTGATACTTCGGCTAATTTGTCTAAATGACTAACTTGTGTTAAATCAATCCCAGCATATTTCATGGCTGTAACGTACAAAGGTTCACGAATCCCTTGTTGGGTCAACGTATCTTGACGTAACAATTCATCTGGTGTTGTGTCAGAAATAATTGCGCCCTCATTCATGACAATAATTCGATCAACTGATTCGCAAAGAACGTCCTCTAAGCGATGTTCTATTATTAAAACAGTCGCTTTTGTTTCTTGTTGAATGGTGTCAATCAAAGTCATTGTTTCTTGTCCCGCTCGAGGGTCAAGATTAGCCAAAGGTTCATCAAAAAGTAAAATTTTTGATTGGTTAATTAGAACGCCCGCCATAGATACACGTTGTTTTTGACCACCTGACAAATCTTGTGGACTGTGTTGCAATAACTGATTCAGCTCAACAATCTCGGACCATTTGTGGACCGCTTTTTTCATTTCTGCTTGTTCAACTGCATCGTTTTCTAAAGCAAAAGCAATATCCTCAGCAACCGTTAAGCCGATAAACTGCCCATCGGTATCTTGCAAAACAGTTCCTACATCAAAAGACAAATCAAATAGACTTGTTTCTTGGATATTTTTACCAGCAACCGTAGCTGTTCCTTGAATTTCACCTTCATAAATATTGGGAATTAACCCGTTGATACATTGCGCCAATGTTGATTTACCACTACCACTAGGCCCAACGATTAAAACCTTTTCTCCTTCATAGATGGTTAATTGAATCCCCTTTAATGTCGGTTCAGATTGGCTATGATATTGAAAGGAAAAATTATTAAAAGTAATGATTGGTTTTTTCATTCGGCCTCACCTCAGTTTCTCCATAAAAGAAAGGGTCTGAGCATTAGCAAAGTAATTACTAGGGCAGACCCTTAACCATTTAAATTATTTCGACAGTTTCTTAATCTTTTGATAAACTGCCTTTCTTTGTTCTTGTTGATGCATAAGCTTTCATCAACAATGTTCCAATAATCCCCACAGCGACAATATTTGAAACAGTCGCGAATACGCCTTGTGTAAACACTTTACTTGCGGGTTCACTATAAATCAAAATATCCAAACTAGGCGCGATTAAGCCCCAAACGACGATATTACCAAACGCTTGGAAAATATTGAAACGCACCATGTCATTTGTTGTAAATTCACCATGTTGAAGATCCATTTTACGACCAGCGAAGCCAAAAATAATACCAATAATTCCTGAACAAATAATCCAGCTCCACCAAGCGCTACCATACGTGGTAAAATCTTTTAACGTGTGACCGATCAAACCAATTAGCCCTCCAGCTACTGGTCCAAAAACAACTGACATTAAAGCAAGAAATGGATACGACGTTTCTAAGTTCGTATTAGGAATTCCAGTTGGAATTACAACGAATCGACCTAAAATAACAAAAACTGCAGAGCCAATTCCAATTGCTACAATTGTCTTGACGGACATTTTTTCTTTCATTTCGCTCCTCCATTCTATAACTCCATTGATTTACAGCCGCTCCCTTCTTGATTTTATCGAATAAAAAAAGAAGATACGCGGTGCATCTTACTTCTAAAATAGTACCCTTTTAACCGCTCTATGTCAATGATAGACGGAGCTTATTAGCTATTTTCTTTTTTTGATTTCCAACAAAGAAACCAGACACTTAACGCAAGCTAGCATTAAGTGTCTGGTTTCTAATTTGTTCTTATTCAACGCCGATTTCTGCACGTACTACTTCAGCAATTTTATCAACGTAATAATCAACTTTTTCTTGTGTTGGCGCTTCGGCCATCACACGTAACAATGGTTCTGTTCCAGAAGGACGAACTAAAATACGACCTTCGCCATTCATTTCTGCTTCTGCTTGTTCGACAACTGCTTTGATTGCCGGAACTTCCATTGCACCATTTTTATCTGTGACACGAATATTGACTAATTTTTGTGGATAAATCGTCACTTCATCCGCTAATTCAGATAATTTTTTGCCCGTTTGCTTCATAACATTCAACAATTGAATCCCTGAAAGCATGCCATCACCTGTTGTGTTGTAATCTAAAAAGATCATGTGACCAGATTGTTCGCCACCAAAATTGTAATCATTTTTACGCATTTCTTCTACAACATAACGATCACCCACTTGCGTTACCACATCTTTTAAGCCAATTTCTTCTACAGCTTTATGGAAACCTAGATTACTCATCACCGTTGTAACGATTGTATCTTTTTTCAAACGTTTTTTCTCAGCTAAATACTTAGCACAAATATACATGATTTTATCACCATCGATAATTCGTCCTAATTCATCGACTGCAATAATTCTATCGCCGTCGCCATCGAAAGCCAAACCAGCATCGGCGCCTTTTTCAACAACCATTTCTGCCAAAGCTTCAGGATGAGTGGAACCCACACCATCATTGATATTCAATCCATTAGGACTTGTTCCCATTGTATAGAAATCTGTCTCTAAATCCGCGAAGACACGATTGACTGCTGTTGCAGTTGCTCCGTTGGCCGCATCTAAACAAACAGTCATATCTGCTAAATCGCCAGGAATACTTTGAACTAAAAATTGTGAATATTTTAGTAAGCCTTCTGGAAATTCATCTAATGAGCCTAAGCCTTCAGCAGAAGGTCTTGGTAAGGTGTCTTCTTCTGCGTCTAACAATGCTTCAATTTCTGCTTCTTGATCGTCTACTAATTTGAAGCCGTCTGCCCCAAAAAACTTAATCCCATTGTCTTCCGCAGGATTATGTGAAGCTGAAATCATTACGCCAGCGGATGCTTTTTGTAAACGAGTAAGATATGCTACACCAGGTGTTGAAATCACCCCTAATTGGAAAACTTCAATCCCGACTGATAATAACCCAGCAATCAATGCTTGTTCCAACATCTCACCTGAAATACGTGTATCGCGGCCTACGAGAACACGAGGTTTTCTTGAACTATCTTCATGTTGACTCAACACATAACCACCGTAACGCCCTAATTTAAAAGCTAATTCAGGTGTTAACTCCTTATTTGCAATTCCTCTTACACCATCTGTTCCAAAATATTTACCCATTTTGATTCTCCTTAGTCACTTGATTCTCTGTATTTTCAGTTGAACCAGCAGTTGTACTTTCTACTGTTGATCCCTCACTTGTTGTTTCAGAAGTATTTGATTCTACTTGACTGGATGTACTTGGTTGTACTGCTTGGCTACCTGAGCCAGCCGTTGTTGAACTTGCAGGTTCCCCTGAAGTTTCATTTGTATTTGATGACTGTTGTTGATTGTACACGGGGCTCAAAGAAACGTCAACCTCATCTGGTGTAACTACGTATTCTCCATTAACGGGAATAGTCACTGATTGTTTTGTTTCTTTGCGAATATCAGAAATATCTACCGGTACCTCAATTGATTCTAGCGTATCTAAAATTGATTGCGGGCCACTGACCCTAACTTGGTACGTTGATAAACTATAATTGTAATGAGCGATCCCAGCTGGTGGCGTACCTGTCATACTAACATTCAGTGGTACATCTTTTGTTGGCGCAGTTAAGCCTACTGTTACTTTGACTTGTGGTGCTGGATTTTCGATACTTAGGACTTGACCTTTGGCATCTAGCGCTTGAACATTTACCGTTTGTTTAATCGTATCAATTGTTTGTTTGGCACTTGAGACTGGCGCAATCACTTTGTCAATTGCTTTCGCTGTTTCTTCTCCAGTTGTTACTTCTACAGTTTTTGGATCTACAGAAATATTTTTTACTTTGTAGCCTTCTTTTTCAATGTTATCAGAAAGTTGTGCTTCTACATCGAATTTTTTTGTTACTCTCTTTTCAATCGTTACAGTCACTGTTTTCGGTTCAATTTCAGCTGTAACAGCTGAACTTAGTCCCCGAACTGTCAAAGGCACTTCCGAAGTCCCTAATGGCAATTTGGTTAAGTCTGCGACCACTTGGAAATTTCGTGTGTCAGCATTTGATTCCATGTTTAATTGAATGCGGTTCGCACTACGTAAATGAACATTTACACTCTCTTCAAATCCAGAGACATAATATTTGTCTTTATCGTATTGGACTTGGACAGGAATATTATTCAATGTTTCACTATACGTTTGGCTTGAACCTGAATTGGAGGGATTATTGCCTGTTGGATTGGCATTAAAAAATAACAACAATGCAAACAGCAATGAAAGCAAACCATTAAACCAGCTTTTTTGGGAGGCTTTTCTCATTTGCGTTTAACCCCCTTTGTTACATCATCGATAAAATGCTGCAAAGCACTTTTTTTATCTTCCGATGATTCCGAAATTAACTCCTTACGCAAAATTGTTAAATACTCTTCTTGCGTTAGACCAGGAATTAATTCATTGTTCAATGTCAAACTAACGTCACCAGTTTCTTCAGAAACAACAATCGTAATGGCGTCACTGACTTCACTGATACCGACTGCGGCTCTATGGCGCGTTCCAAATTCTTTTGGAATTAAATTGCTTTCTGATAGCGGTAAATACGCACTAGCAACAGCAATTTTTTCATTTTTGATAATCACTGCACCATCATGTAGTGGTGTATTTGGAATGAAAATATTAATCAGTAATTCACCAGTAATATCGGCATCCAAATCAATACCTGTCTCAATGTATTCATCTAAACCGGTATTGCGTTCAATGGTTATCAAAGCACCAATTTTCCGTTTTGACATGTACTGAATGGCTTTGTCAAAGGCCTGAATAATACGCTCATCTTCTTGTTGCGCACCTTTATTCGGGCGGAAAAACGAACTTCTCCCTAGATGTTCCAGCCCTCTTCGCCCTTCTGGTTGAAAAATAACAACCGCGGCGAATACACCATACATGATGACTTGATTCATTAACCAAGATAATGTATGTAGACCAATTATCTCACTTAGAATGCGGATAATGATAAAAACAGCGACACCTTTTAATAGTTGGACTGCTTTTGTTCCACGAACAAGCATGATTAATTTGTAAACGAGGTACCATACGACTAGGATATCTATGATATTGATAACAAAATCCTTAGATAAGAAATCCGTTGAGATGACTTGCTGCCAATAATTCAAATCTAATAATTGATTCAATTGAAACGACATCATACCCCTCACTTCTCTCTCAAGATTTCCTAACAAGTATACCACATTATTTTCTTTCATCACAGAACGCAAGCGGAAACATCAAAAAAATTTAGGAACTTTTTCAAATAACTTGAAATTTTTCATCAAAAAACCGCATTTCTAACTAAAAAACGTGTCTAAGCAAAAAGCTCAGACACGTTTTTTTGATTTCTATTTAATCTTGCCCACGTTGTTTTCTCTTGGCTGCTCGTTCAGCGCGACGGGCATCCCTTCTTGCTTCCGCTTCCGGATCAACTACGCGTTCTTTTTCCACTCGTGGCTTCTCGTTCTCTGGCGCAGTTATTTCTGGTTCACTTTGTTTTTCAAGTTTTGCTCGAATTTTTTCTTCTTGACCAGCTAAACGAGCATAATTATAGAACCGTCTCTTAGCATCATTAATTGTTTTATTAAATAACAATTCCGCTGTATCTGGTTGACTGGATTCTAAGGACGCAAAGCGAACTTGTTGGCGCATAAACTCTTTCATTAATGAAAAATCTGGTTTTTTGAAATCCAATATCATTGGTTCTTTGCCTTTTTCTCGCAATAATGGATTATAGCGATATAAAGACCAGTAACCTGAATGAACCGCGTCTTTCGCTTCTTTCAACGTTTGACTCATCCCACCTGCTAAACCATGTGTAATACATGGTGTATAAGCAATAATAATCGATGGTCCAGGGAATTTTTCTGCTTCTTCAAAAGCTTTAATCGTCTGCATTTGGTTTGCACCTGAGGCAATTTGAGCGACATAGACATTTTCATAAGTCATTGCCATCATCCCTAAATCTTTTTTAGAGGCATACTTCCCACTGGCAGCAAATTTCGCAATCGCTGATGCCGGAGTTGCTTTGGAAGTTTGGCCACCTGTATTGGAATAGACTTCATTATCTAGAACTAACATATTTACATCCGCGCCACTAGCTAACACGTGGTCAATACCGCCGTAGCCAATATCGTAAGCCCAGCCGTCTCCACCAATCATCCACTGACTTGGTTTAACAAAAAGATCTTGATCGTCATAAATTGCTTCCAATAAAGGTTGATTCGTTTTTTCTTCAAGCAAAGCTGCACGTAATTTAGCTGCACGTTGTTGCGTACCTTCACTTTCGGACAGATGTGCTATCCAATCTTCCATCAATAAACGTAAAGAATCACTGGCTACAGAAAAAGCTTTGGTCATTTTACTAGCTAAACGTTCGCGACGCGCTTGCGTTGCTAACAACATGCCGTAACCAAACTCGGCATTATCCTCTAAAAGAGAATTTGACCAAGCTGGACCTTGTCCTTGTTCATTAGTAGTGTAAGGTGTCACACCCGCTGCAGCACCCCAAATCGATGAGCAACCTGTTGCATTAGCAATCAGCATTCGGTCACCAAACATTTGCGTCAATAATTTAACATAAGGCGTTTCGCCGCAACCAGAACAAGCACCAGAAAACTCTAATAAAGGTTTATTAAATTGCGAACCTAAAACAGTATTCGGTTTTGCTGGGTTTTCCTTTTGACGTAACGTCATAGCAAACGCCCAGTTCATAGCCTGCTCTTTTTCTTCTTCATAAGGTTTCATTACTAAAGCTTTCCCTTTAGCTGGACAGGCTTCAACACAAAGACCACAGCCAGTACAATCTTTGACTGAGACTTGGATACGATACTTCAAGCCGTCGGCACCACGTAAATCACGCACAATGAATCCTTCTGGCGCTTCAGTCATTTCTTCTTCATCGGCTAAGAATGGTCGTATCGCCGCATGAGGACATACAAAGGCACACTCATTACACATAGTACATCGATCGCTAATCCACTCAGGTACTTCTAATGCAACTCCACGTTTTTCAACTGCCGCAGTTCCCAAAGGCATCCGCCCATCTGTCATCCCATTTTTCGCTAGTGTCGCAACAGATAACGCATTCCCTTCTTGACGATTAATCGGTTCAACAATTTCATGAACAAAATCACTAACATTTTCTGAACGTTTTCGCGGTTGAACTTCAAGCGTTCTCCACTCTGCTGGAACAGGTACCTGATGCAACAATTCAACGGTCTTATCGATTGCTTGAATATTTTTTTCGACAACTTTCATGGACTTATGACCATAACTTTTCAGTGCTTCTTCTTTTAAAATTGGCAACACTTGCTCAAAAGGCATAATTTGCGCTAATTTGAAGAAAGCTGTTTCCATTGCGGTATTAATTCGCCCACCTAGTCCGACTTCACTAGCTAATTTCACTGCATTGATTGTATAAAACTGAATCTCATTTTCAGCTAGATACCGTTTTAATTGATTGGGTAAAAATCGTGCTAGTTGTTCATCATTCCAAATGGTATTTAAGAGGAAAGTACCGCCTTTTTTTAACCCTTTCACTAAATCATAAGTATGCAAATAAGCGGCTGTATGACAAGCCACAAAATCAGAATGTTCAATGAGGTACGTTGAACGAATAGGCGTCTCGCCAAAACGTAAATGAGAAACGGTCAACCCGCCTGATTTTTTTGAATCATAATAGAAAAATCCTTGTGCATACTTGTCTGTATGATCACCGATAATCTTAATTGCTGACTTGTTCGCCCCTACTGTCCCATCAGAACCAAAGCCCCAAAATTTAGCTTGATAGGTTTTCGGATTCGTCAAATCAAGTGGTTTGCCAACTTCTAATGAAGTATAAGTTAAATCATCATCAATCCCAATTGTAAAACGCTTCTTCATGGCAGAACGTTCTTTCATTAATTCATCAAAAACCGCAACAATTTGATTTGGCAGCACATCTTTAGAACCTAAACCATAGCGCCCACCAATAATTGTTGGGCGAATGTCCGCTTCATACATCGCACTTTGGACATCCAATAATAACGGTTCACCACCAGCACCGGGCTCTTTCGTCCGATCCAAGACAGCAATTGCTTTAACTGATTGTGGTATTTTTTCAAGAAATGTTTCAACTGGAAATGGTCGATAAAGATGGACATTAAGGAAGCCAACTTTTCTTCCTTGTTCTTGTAAATAATCAACCGTCTGTTCAATTGTTTGTGCAACTGAACCCATCGTGACGATCACTTCTTCTGCATCTTCTGCGCCATAATACGTCACCAAATCATAATTGGTTCCCCGTAACCGGTTAATTTCTGTCATATATTTTTGAACAATACCAGGTAATTTTTCATAATAAGGATTTATTGTTTCTCGTTGTTGAAAGTGAATATCTGGATTTTGGTTCATTCCACTAACGGAAGGGTGATTCGGATTCATGCTCCGACGACGGAATTCGGCTAATTTCTCTTGATTTACTAAGGGTGCTAATTCTTCATAGTCAAGAACTGCCACTTTTTGAATTTCATGACTTGTTCTAAAGCCATCAAAAAAGTTCATAAATGGAACACTCGCTTCAATCGAAGCCAAGTGAGCCACTGGTGCCAAATCCATCACTTCTTGCACACTGCTTTCTGACAACATAGCAAAGCCTGTTTGGCGCGCGGCCATTACGTCTCCTTGATCACCAAAAATATTTAAAGCATTTGTGGTTAAAGCTCGGCTCGCCACATGAAAAACAGATGGTAATAGTTCTCCAGCTATTTTGTACATATTAGGAATCATTAAAAGCAACCCTTGTGAAGCCGTATAGGTCGTGGTAAGCGCGCCTGTTTTTAAAGAGCCATGGACCACGCCGGCAGCACCAGCTTCCGATTGCATTTCGCCTACTTTCACAGGTTGACCAAAGATATTTTTCTTACCTTCGGCCGACCACTGATCAACAAGCTCAGCCATTGTTGAACTTGGTGTTATTGGATAAATGGCTGCTAATTCTGTAAAAGCATAGGAAATATAAGCTGCTGCAGCATTTCCATCCATTGTTTTCATTTTCCGCATGTTTTTCTCATCCTTTATATCTAAAAAATAGAATAGTTGCACGCATATTCTTGTTTATTATAGCGTAAAAACCAAACATTTGAAACATTTTTCACAAACATTCTTTAGAGTTTCCTTTTCCAGTTACAAATTATCTCTATGTTTTTATATATAATTAGTTTATAATAACAACTGAAAATAACGATCTACAGAAAGGGAGAATATGTTGAAAACTCTTCAAAAAAATAAATTTATTATCCTTGCTTTTTTACTACTAACCATCATTTTTTATTTTATCCCTTACGCTCACGATGAATGGATGTGGGGAAGTCAAGAAGGGCTTGATTTATTAAAAAACGGCTTTCAAGGATACAATGGACGCTACTTTGGAAATATCTTCGCTTTAATTATTACTCGTAGTGTTTTAATAAAAAGATTGTTTATGAGTGGCACGATTCTATTATTACTTACAGTACTAACAAAATTCACTAACCTAAGTTTAGATAGAAAAACAACTGCAAATAAAAAATTTCTTTTGATTTTTAGCCTAGCTCTGCTTATATTAATTCCCACAAAACTTTTTCAACAAACTTATGGATGGCCGGCAGCTTTTGTGAACTTCGTTCCTCCTGTCATTAGTTTAGTGGTTTTTTTCATAATAGTGAATTACTTATTTACTAATGAAACAGCTAATTTAAAACACCCTGTTCTAACAGGTATTGTTTTAAGTTTAGGGACTCAATTTTTTTCTGAAAACATCAGCGTTTATATCACATTCCTTGCGATTGCTTTATGTATTTATTCT
>OKHC01000133.1_pt1 | contig 9871 bp, 9 predicted proteins | sample 1612451 | NCBI WGS metagenome assembly OKHC01 (sample SAMN04436796, study PRJEB24849) | human gut metagenome | biome: human gut; feature: NICU; material: stool | host: Homo sapiens | place: USA: Saint Louis, MO | collected 2011-05-10 | reverse complement strand
AGGTTATCTAATTGGTGAAAGAGAAGGCCGTAAACATGAGTAATTTAACAAAACGTAAAAAAGATTTATTTGAAATGAAAAGCGTTGTATTTAAAGATATTTCAAAGCAACAAAGCGAAAAAGCACAAAAAAGAAAACGACTCTTACAACTAATGAATCAATATCCCGATTGGGCAAGTCAAAAAAATAAACTTATTATGCAGGAAATTCAAGAATTAGGACAAGCAATCGGTAATTGGTCGATGGATCAATCAAGACCCATCCAATCCATCAAGGCCGCATCGTTTACAAAAAGCGAGTATCTCTATTTAATTTGGCTCGGTTATTCAGATGAAGCGATTCGTCACGGCTTAGACATGTCGAAAGAGTGTTATTTTATTTATCGATTAACACTTTTAAATGAATAAAAGTAAAGGAGATTAACCAATGCGTACGTCAACATTTAATTATATCAAAGATATTTTAGCAGACTTTTATAAAACAGATGAGTATATCCGTCAACGGGAAGAAGAATTACGGCACCCTTATCAAGAAGCAGATTTAAATGCTGGTATTAGAGGACAAGGACTTCACTCTGTAGTGACCGAACGAATGGCGATTACGATAGCTATGGATCGTCGTCTGTGGAACTTAGAGAGAAATCGAGACATTATCAAAAATTGTTTAGCTGAAGCGGATGAACAAACGCGGGTGATTATTGAAGAACTATATATGAAAAAACGGCCCTCTTTAACATTAATTGGACTTGCCCAGCAATTATTTATTAGTAAAAGCCAAGCCTATAAATTAAGAAATCATTTCTTTGAAGCGGTGGCGGATGAACTAGGGATGTAAACATGGAAAAAGCGTGGAATTTTTTCAGGTGTCAACATGGTAAATTAATAGTGTCGAAAGAGATAGATAAACGTGAGGCAACCAAAAAATGAAGACACGTAATTCTATAATTTTGACTGCTTTCTTGTGTCAGCTATGAAGGAGCAGAAAATGCCGGCTACTTTCAAAATCCTTCATTTTGACTAGAAGAGAGCCAATTTGTTAACCAATCCTGAATTTTTTGAATGGAAAGGTGGCGCTAAAAATGAATGAAGCGGAACAAGAGTTATATGAAGCCCTTGTTGCAATCTGCCAGACGTCAGGATTTTTGTTGCTAGAGGAACTGCCGACAGATTTACCAGATCAGCCATTTGTTTACTTAGGTGATAGTAAAGAATTACCTAAGCCAACTAAATCAGCTATTTTGGGAGAAATTGAATTAGTAATGCATGTTTATGGTGCGTTATCTGAACGACAACAAATTTCTACAATTAAAGGAACGATTTTACGGCAGGCAACCAGTAACTTAAAACGAACGGCTCATTTTAATTGGGGTATCAAACATCAAGAAGTCAAAGCACAAATGGTAAAAGATACCAAACAAATGAAAAAAACAATTTGGCATGCTGTACTACCATTACACATGCAATTTTACTAGGAGGAATTATCAATGGGAGAAGTTATGCAAGGAAAAGACCGTATTTTATTAGTTCGTCGCTTGGATGAAGCAGCGACAAAGAAAGCAATGAAACCCTTATTTCAAATTGAACATGAATGGGAATTCTCACGTGAATCGAGCGGTACGCAAACAAAAGATGGCGTTGCGAATGCTGTTTCTGGTTTAGAAGTTACGTTATCGTTAAGCGGTTTAGCCTCTCGAGATGATGAAAATTTATACATGAAAGACGCAGTTGAAGATGGCATCTTAATGGAATTTTGGGATGTTGATTTAAAAGGTGAAAAAAATGCGGAAGGTAAATATCCAGCAATTTATGCCCAAGGTTATGTAAATTCATGGAGTTTACCAGCCAATGTAGAAGAATTAGTAGAAATCGAAACAGAAGCCTCTATTAATGGCAAACCACAAGATGGTTTTGCAACAGTAGAAGCAGATATTATTGCGGAAGCACAATATGCGTTCCAAGATACCGTTCCAGAGAAAGCACCACAACCTGGCGCATAATCAAAAAAGTGTTGAATTTTAGGAGGATAAAAAATGAATTTAGAGATTAACGGAAAAACAATTGAAGTGAAATTTACGATTGGCGCGATTCGCGAATTAGATAAACGTTACCAAATTGAAAATGGCGCTGCCAAATTCGGTATGGGCATCAGTTCAGCAATGATTTATTTACGCCAATACAATCCAGTAATCTTAGTTGACATCATGGAAGCTTTACAAAGTGGGCAATTAAAAATAGGTAAGTCGGAAATTGAAGCATGGTTAATGACCCAAGATGTCAAAAAACTTTCAGATGATTTGCTTAAAGAAATGGGAAAGCAACCTCTTACAAAACCAATGATCGATCAGTTCAGCAAAGAAGCGAAGAAAGCAGAAGCGCAAGCGACCAACTAATTAAAACGAGCGATGACGTGTATCACGACATCGCTCTTTCTGCTTTTCGCTACTTAGGCTGTCGTTCGTTTGAAGAAGTGGATCGGATGACCATGTCTGAATTTGAATTACGAATGATTGCTTTTAATTTAGCAGAAGTAGATGAAGCGCGGAAAAGGCACGAGCTTGCCTACTTAAATGTTAAAGCGCAAGCGACAAACAAAAAAGGAAAACCCGTTTTTGAAAGCTTTAAAAGTTTTTATGATTATGAAAAACGAGTTGCTGAAGTTCTGGCAGCTAACCAGCCACAACGAACAAAATTAAATGAGCGGAAAAAAACGCAACTTGCCACTGTGGCAGAGCGTCTACGCCGCTATCGAGAAGGGAGGAGAGTAGATGGAGAATGACAAAGAAAAAACGCCGTTATCGGAGGCAAAGAAAAGCCTTGCAGGCGTCCAACAAGCATTAAAAAGTATGAGCGGTGAGTATGCCTTATTAAGTGGATATTTAGGGAAAATTAGTGCGGGTGTCAATCAGTCAGCCACGGTCATGAACACATTTAAAACCGTCATGCAACAATCTGGAGAAACAGTGAAAAAAACAGGAGACGAAACAGCAAAGGCAGCAGATCAAATGAACACAGCGTTAACAGATTCTGCTGAACAAGCCGGTGAAGCAGCTAAAAAAGCGGGGAAAGAAACCTCTGATGGCTTTACTAATGCACAAAATAATATGCTGAGCTTTGGGACGGCCATGACTAGTGCCGTTTCCTTACCTATGCTGAACGTTTTAAAAACAGCTATGGGCGTCGGTGCTGGGGTCAGTGGCGAATTTCAAGGAATGCAAGGACTGATTATGGCCAGTGCAGGAGGGATTTCTGATTCATTGCAAGGCGAGTTGCAAGGGGCATTGACTCAGATGAATCAATCATTTGAAGCGGCAGCACAAGTGATTCAAAGCGTGATGGCTCCAGGAATGGAAATTTTGGTTCAAGTGGTTATCACAGTCGTCAAAGGCATTACAGCTTTGGTGAATTTATTTATCAAATTACCAAAACCCGTCCAAGTTTTTATTGTTGCCATTATGGGCATTTTAGCCGCCATTGGGCCCATGTTGATTATGGTAACGATGGCTCAGCAAAAATTTCAACAGTTTAGTGCTGGTTTGGCTCTTGTACAAGGAAACATTGGGAAGTTAGGTGGTGGCTTATCAAAACTAAGTGCTAGTTTTAGTGCCTTAGGTGGAGGACCATTAATTTTAATTGTAGCAGCCGTTTTAGCAGCGGTAGCAGCGTTTATTTATTTCTATAAAACCAATGAAACATTTAGAAATAGTATCAATAGCTTAGCTAGTGCCATTCAAGGAGCTGTTTCAGCGGCGTTTGGCAAATTGGTAGGATTGCTACAACAGATCCAGCCGGCCTTTCAGCAAGTAATGGCAGTTTTTAAACAATTTTTTGCAGTAGGCTTAGAGAAAATGGCGACTATTTTTTCAACAATTGGTCGTGTGCTAGCAGGCGTTTTTGCCAGCGGTTTGCAATTAGGTAGTAACTTATTAGGGCAATTTGGTGGCACCTTTGACAAAGCTGGTTTAGCGGTTGGTCTTTTGGTAAAAGTTCTGACAAAGGTTGCACTGGCTGCATTAGGAATTTCTGGGCCGTTTGGTCTAATTATTTCCTTGATTGTTTCATTCGTGACGGCCTGGATGAAAACCGGTGATTTGAGTGCGGGTGGTATTACCCAAGTCTTTGATAATTTAGGTAACACGATTACATCTGTTACAACAATGCTTGCGGCTAATCTACCGAAAGTTATACAACTTTTTACAACAGTCTTAACCAGTATTCTCGGGAATATAACAGAAGCTATTCCAATCATCGTAACCGCGTTATCTAGTTTAATTACGTTAATTGTTGGTGCGATCGTTGCCAATTTGCCCGTCTTAATTGAAGCGGCAACACAAATTATTACTACGTTGATTCAGGGGATTACAACAGTCTTACCAATGTTGATAGAAGTTGGTTTGAGCTTATTAATGACTTTAGTTAATGCGATTGTCACCGCCTTGCCAACAATTACAACTGCAGCGATTAATATCATCACTACATTAGTGACAGCTTTTGTCACAGCGTTACCAATGCTAGTTACAGCAGGTGTTTCAATTATCACAGCCTTAGTCAATGCATTTGTTACGATGTTACCGTTGATTTTGACTGCAGGTTTACAAATTTTGATGGCATTAATCACTGGGATTATGACGATTTTACCTCAGTTAATTCAATCAGCGCTGACGATTATTCTAGCGTTAGTGACAGCGTTGATAGGTGCCTTACCACAGATTATCAGCGCAGGTGTCAAATTGTTAATGGCGTTAATTCAAGGAATTATTTCGATTTTACCAACCTTAGTTGCGGCAGCTATTACCTTAATTTTGACATTGGTAAATGCCTTAATTGGTGCGTTACCACAAATCATCAGCGCAGGCGTCAAATTGCTAATGGCCTTGATCCAAGGGATTATTTCAATTTTACCGCAACTGGTTACTGCAGCAATTACGCTAATTACCGCTTTAATGGGTGCGTTAATCAATGCGTTGCCACAGTTGTTAAGTGCTGGGATTCAACTGATTCAAGCCTTAATTAATGGTGTACTCAGTCTATTGGGTGCCTTGCTGTCCGCAGCAGGAACATTAATCTCACAAATGATCACGAAGATTGGTTCTTATTTTGGTCAACTGTTAGCTTCGGGCGGACAGTTAGTTGAAAATATCAAAAATGGGGTTACCAATGCAGCCGATCAGGTAAAAAATGCCATTGGTTCTGTAATTGAAGGTGCTTGGCAAGCAATCCAAGGTTGGTTTTCAAAATTCACCGATGCCGGTGCGAATATTGTCGGCATGATTGCTGATGGAATTACAGGTGCAATTGGAAAAGCCAAAGAAGCAATCGATGGGGTCGTCAGTAAAATTCGTAACTTTTTACCATTTTCACCAGCAAAAGAAGGTCCCTTATCTGATTTGCATAAATTGAATTTCGGCGGCACGATTGCCACGGGGATTTATGCAGGCGAAACAGCCGTTAGTAGAGCAATGGCTTCTATTTTAGATTTACCGCTGTTAAATGATTTTGCCTTGGACTTAGCTGGTCGAGGAAACTTCACGGCAACGATTGACCATCGTTTAGAAAATGATGCATACAATCGACCATTATTTGTGACAGTAGAGTCAACGTTAGATGGGAAAGTTGTCGCAGCAACTACGGCGCCTTATTTAGCAACAGAGTTACAACGACAACAAGTGAAACAAAATAACCGCTTAGGAAGGAGAGGATAACATGTATAAATTTGTTGATACCAATCAAGCAACTCATTCAACGCCTCTTCCTTCAGAAGCGTTGAATTTTAACGGTCAATTTTTAGAAAAAGTCATCCCTGGCTATCAAACATTATCAGTTTCAGGACGAGAATTAGTTCCAAGCGAAATTGAAAGCTATCAATTAGGGATTCGTGATGGTAAACGTCACGTTTATGCGCGAATTCCAGAACGAGAATTAACAGTCAAATATCGCCTTTCAGCTGTGAATAATGAAGCATTTCGAGATGCATTTAATCATTTAAACGTTGCTTTGTTTACGGAAAAAGACGTTTCTATTTGGTTTAACGATGAACCGGAAATGCTGTGGTTTGGCAGTAAGTCTTCAGTGAGTGATGTACCCGAAGGTGTTAACCAAGTAACAGGCACCTTTACTTTATTGCTTTCTGATCCGTATAAATACACACGGAGTGATGCGACTAGTGTGATGTGGGGTTCGCCAACCATTACATTTCAAGCGAATTACTTAATGGGGAATACAGGCTCAGGTGCAGTTGATTTTCCAATTTTAATTGAAGGCGGGGCTTATTGGGGATCAACCATGATTACCTTTCAAAATCGGGCTTACACGATGGGGGATTTAGGCAAAGAAGTTCGGCCAATTGAAATTTATCCTACGGTTGAAGGATTAAAAGTCAAACCGACCATTATTTTAACAGGAACCGGACGTGGTGTTTGGATTAAAACACGGAACGATACAATTAACTTAGGAGACTTTGATCGTTCGGAAATTATTATCGATACTGAAAATTTTTATCTGACAAAAAATGGTGCACCGATGATTCGACCAATGAACGATTTTTATCTATATCCCAATGAACCGCTGTATATTCAAGCCAAAGATAGCGACTTCCGCTTGACGATTCGCTATCCTAACCGATTTGTGTAGGAGGGTGATTAAATGTTAATGGCGCTGGATTTGAAAAGAACATATACGGCAATCTTGGACAATGCCTATCAAGTCAGTTATGAAAAAATAGAGAACAAAATTGGGAGTTTAGATTTTACCATGCCACTAGATGATCCTAAAAATGAATTTATTGCAGAAATGCAATGGGTGGAACTGACCGACAATGAGAATGAATATATTGGTTTATATCGCGTGATGCCAACCACAATTAAGAAAGATGCGAACAATAATCAAATTCACTACTCTGCCACAGAAGCACTATGTACCTTAGGCGATACTGTCCTATTTGGTTGTCACGAAATTAAAAACAAAACAACGAAAGAGGCCATTCAATTTTTATTGAATAAACAAAAAACAAAGCATTGGGTCCTAAAAAAATGTGATTTTTCAAGGAAATTAACCTATAAATGGGAAAATGAAAATGGGTTAGTTGAGCCTTTATTTAGCATCCCAGCCGATTTCGAAGAGGAATATCTTTGGCAATGGAATACAGAGGTCTATCCTTTTGAACTTTCATTAGTCAAACCGCCAACAGAACCAGTTGCGCGAATTCAAGAAGGTTACAACATGCAAGGATTTGAAATAGAACGTAATCCCAAGATGCTAATCAATCGGATTTATCCATTAGGTTCAGGCGAAGGTGTTAACAAAGTCAATATTCGCTCGGTCAATCAAGGGGTTCCGTATTTAGAGAACAAGGCCGCAATTGACCGCTATGGTTTATTAGAGTCAATTTGGGTGGAACAGCGTTTTTCTGATCCCAAGGCATTAAAGGAAAATGCTTTGCGAATGTTAGAAGAATGGACCAAACCACAAGTTTCTTGGGTAGTGACTGCAGCTGATTTAATTAAATTAACAGATCAACCTTTGGCAATCGATCGTTTGCGGTTGGGTACGGTTATCATGATTAATACGAATGAGTTTGGGAGTGTCAACCTTCGTATCAAAAAAGAAAGTAAAAAAGATGTCTTTGGTGCCCCCCAAGACATTCAGCTAGAGTTAGGAAACCTGCAAGAAACAATTCATAGTACCATGACAGCTTTCAGTCGGAAACAAGAGATTAGCGAAACTTACGCACAAGGGGCGACGACACTTTTAAATCGTTCAATACAAAGAGAACTTAGCAAGACACAGCCAGTGGAGCTGAATTTATACTTTGACGAGGACATTCTTTATGTAAACACCGCAGAATTAACGTTCAAGGCAACTGCTAAAGGACCTTCGCATTCTGTAACGAATATTGATTTGGTAGTGGATGGCAAAAAATTACCACAAATATCATTGCAACAACAACGGCTAAACATTTTGAATTATTTACGAAAAACAACAGATGGAAAAATCGAACGCGGCAATCACACGCTTCAATTTTTCTCTCATCAGCCACTATGGTTGGATGCTTCGGTCATCTGTCGTGTGTATATTCAATCCCAATTGGGTGGCCAGTTTTAATAAAATAATGAAAACTAGAGGAGTGTGACGAAATGTCAGTAGAACATATTGAAGAATTAGATACCCTGAATCAAGGTCGCCTTAAAATCAATGCAATCTTGGATCAGTCGAATGCATCAGCTGAGAAAGTTGATGCTTACCAAGTCCAGTTAACGAATGGAATTTCTGAAGCGAAAAACATCGCAGATGAAGCTGGCAAAGAAGCCGTACAAATTGCCACCGATGCAGGCAATCAAGCAAATGAAACAGCCAACCAAGCGATGAACAATGCCAAAACAGCAATCACGATTGCAGGAAATGCAGTTTCAACGGCAAATAATAATAAACAAGAATTTGATACTTTGCGAAATGATTTCGATCAATTAGTAGCAGAAGCAGGTGATAGTAATCCAGAAATTGTCCAAGCACGCACAGATACACAAGGCATCAAACAAGCTACTCTGGCGAATCGTCTTCAAATTGATTTGAATGACCGTATGACAAAAGCAGACGGTATTTCTTTATTGGCTAAGCCAACTACTGTCAAAATGAAGTTAGACTTTAACGGTAAAACGGCCGGCAATACAGCCACCAATGCAAACAGTTATTACACTGATTTTACGGCAAAAATTCTTAAGAAGCCAACAGACGTTTGGGAGGAAGTTTCCCAAGCGGACTACAATAAAATGGCCAGCCGTGATGATGAGGGTGTGAAAACAGGTTCCACCCAAAGCGGTGTGATTCCGCAACAATTAGCGGCCTTCAATCTCGTTGAAGCCGCTAAAAAATTAATTCCACAAATGTTTGAAACATTCACAACTGACGAGGCGGTGGCATTTATTCGCCAGAACGTTCAATTTTTTACGATTAATCAACGTGTGAAAGCCGCTGCGCCCAATAATCAAACGATTAAAATCGCTACGTATTTACCAACTACGGATAATTGGGTAACTCAAATCCAAGAATCAGCAAAAGAGTTTGGCGATTTTTCAATTCAAATCAATGATCAGAATTTTATCACAGATGAAGGTTTCATTTATTTAATGAGCTATACAGATTCATCGAATGGGGTAACGCCAGCTAGCTTAGAAGTTGATTACGTGGGGCTTCATATTGGTCTGTCTGTTGATGCCCAAGCGGTTTTAGCGAAGAGTGGTTTTGTTCAAGCAGAGCAACTCAAGACCCATGTGGAAAATCAGGATAATCCGCACCAAGTAACCGCTGAACAAGTGGGGCTAGGCAATGTAGAAAATTATGGCTTCGCATCAGACAGCGAAGCAGTCGCGGGAACTTTAACGAGTAAATATATGCACCCGAAAAACGTTGCGGAAGCGATTAAAGGTCAAGCTGTGACACAAACAGGTGATCAAGAGATTGCTGGGGTGAAGAATTTTGTAACTATGCCAACCGTCAATGGTGTGCCTTTTGAATCTTCTAAAATGGCCATTTATGAAGCTAGTGGAGTCGGTGAAGTCGGGGCAAAATATCAGGCGGCCTTTAATAAGGATAATATGAAATTTGTATTAATTAGGGTAGGAAATCGTGTCGATGCATTCGTAAGATGTAATTTGAGTGATCCGACGAAATTGAATAATAATTTGGTTAAAGTGTTTACTGTTCCAACAGGATATACATTATCGACGAAGATTACAAAGGGAATATGGAATTTGGCGTTAACTGCTATGCAATATACCTTCCCTCAACCGAATTGTGCAGGTTTATATGAGATGGGAAATCAAGGAATTCTTTTTGGTGCTAACCGTGCTGGAAATATTTACCTACAAGGAAGTTGGTAC
>OKHC01000128.1_pt1 | contig 10253 bp, 9 predicted proteins | sample 1612451 | NCBI WGS metagenome assembly OKHC01 (sample SAMN04436796, study PRJEB24849) | human gut metagenome | biome: human gut; feature: NICU; material: stool | host: Homo sapiens | place: USA: Saint Louis, MO | collected 2011-05-10 | reverse complement strand
CTTCGGTATTTTCTAAATCACTGTTTTGTGATAGCACAAAACGATTTTTCGGACGTTCTTTTTTATCTATAATTTGAATCTCAGTTCTTTTTAATCCATCCAGAAGATTACTTTCAGCTCCGCTATTTGTGCTTAAATAGCAATCGTATTTTCCATCACTTGAAACTCCTATTTTAGTATGAGTATCACATTTTATAATTTTAGATTTTTTTCTTCTGATGTATTTTTTTCAAATATACCAATAGTCCCAATTCTTTCAAGCTCATTTTGCCAATTTTTATCTCCATCGCCCATCTTTTCTATAACTGCATTCTTTGGTTCTTCTGTCATTTTTTCAAATGTCAAAATAGCATACTTTAGTTCTTTATCTATAGGACTTTGATCATCTAACATCGCTATCTTTTTATCAGCTATATAATTTCTAAATTTGTCTGAGAGTTTAAATTTAAGCCCTAAATATTCATAAACATATTCTTTCTTTGCCTCCAATGTATAATCTGATGGCTTAAAAGTTTCATTTTTGCCATTTGCATTAATTGACATGCCTTCCTCTTCAGAACTTATGGATTGTCCTTCTTTTATTTTTACTTTTTTGACACCCAACTGCGCTTAAGCTCAAACATAATGCAAGTAATAGGCATGCTCCTCTTGGTACTATTTTTTCATAAATTATTCCTCCTTTATTTTTTACACAATAGCATTTTATAGCTACTTTCAATAACATTCTACACACCTTTTATGAAACGTTGATGAAATATAATTTTTTATTTTTCCAAACTATGGTATAACAATATAAGTATTATGCTTAAAGTTGTTCTTACACGATTAGTATATGATCGATTAATATATGAGCAAGCACAGTAAGTGTACGGACACTTACGAAAAAAATGATGAGGCAGCCCTTTGGGATCTGCTTCTTTTTTTATCAATTTTTAACTTGTTAGGGTGTACCCTAAGACCCCGAAATACATTCAAAGGAGGATTACCTATAGCAAATAGAATACGAAATGAAAGGCTTGAAATTAAATTATCAGAAGAAGCAAAGGCTCTTTTTGAGGAGAAAAGAAAACTTGCGAAATGTAAAAATATGAGCCATTTCATCCGCAAGTGTGTTTTAGAAAAAGAAATATATTAAGTGGATTTAGAGCCGTTTAGAGATTTACAGGGTTTCCTTTCCAATGCTACCAGCAACATAAATCAGATTGCAAAGCGTGTGAATTCCACCGGCATAATCTATAAGGACGATATAAATGATATGAAAAAGCAGATTGAGTATTTCTCAAAAGAGTTGTGGCAAATACATTCTCTGCTTCTTAACAGAACTTCCGGAGTGTTAAATGAGAGTGTAAAATATTTTGTGTAAATAGAAAAAAGAAAGTCCCTTCTGTAGAATAGAGTTACCACAACACATTCACAGAAGAGAGGACTTCCCTATGAACGATTTTACTACAGAAATTCTAAAGACTCTAGCGAACAAAGGCGATTTGAATGAATTATTCCGTGTCCATTTGGAGAAAGCAGTCAATACGCTTCTCAAAACGGAGTTAACGGCTTTCCTCGATTACGAAAAGTATGATCGCATTGGTTTTAACACGGGTAATTCTCGTAACGGCTCCTATGACCGTACGGTCAAGACCGAGTATGGGGAACTTCATCTCCAGATTCCGCGCGACCGCAATGGCGAGTTCAAGCAACAGACTGTTCCTGCTTATAGACGGACGAATGACACGTTAGAGGAGACCGTCATTCACCTCTTCCGAAAAGGTATTACCATGTCGGAAATCGCAGACTTGATTGAGAAAATGTATGGGCATCACTACACGCCCCAAACCATGTCCAATATAACAAAATCATTTACAGAAGAGGTAACGGCGTTTAAAGGGCGGGAGCTTCATGACCGTTATGCCGCTATTTATATGGACGCAACGTATATTCCGTTAAAGCGGACAACCGTCGCCAAGGCAGCCATTCATATCGCAGTTGGCATTCGCCCGGACGGATCAAAGGAAGTATTGAGCTATGCGATTGCACCGACTGAATCCATCACGATTTGGGAGGAAATTTTATTGGACCTTCAAGAGCGCGGTTTGAAAAATGGCCTCCTGTTCATCACGGATGGCTTAAAGGGGATGGTAGGAGCGATTAGTCGGTTCTATCCCAAAGCTCGTTTTCAACATTGTTGTGTACACGTTTCCCGTAATATCAGTCACAAAGTGCGTGTCGATGATCGTAAGGAAGTCTGTGATGATTTTAAAATGGTGTATCAAACCTCATCTAAAAAGGTGGCGTTGGAAGCACGTGGTGCTTTTGCGGAAAAATGGAAAACCAGCTATCCAAAAGTGGTTGAATCGATTCTTTCGAACGATCACTTGCTCACTTTCTATGATTTCCCCTTGGCCATACGCAAGAGTATTTATTCTACGAACTTGATTGAATCCTTTAATAAGCAAATCAAGAAATACAGCCACCGCAAGGAACAGTTCCAAAACGAAGAGTCGATGGAACGTTTCTTAGTCTCGTCTTTTGATACTTACAACCAAAAATTCCTAGGTCGCAGTCATAAAGGCTTTCAACAGGCCGAAGGCGAACTTGAACAAATGCTAAGCCAACTGATTGAGAATTAGAAACAATCTGCAGTAGGGAAGAATCATTTACACAAAATTATTGACGCTCCCACAAGTTTACAATGATTCATTCTTTCCTTGTTTTTTATATTCTCCTTAAAAAATTATTCTCCATTAATAATTTTCCAATTTTCTTCTTTGTTTAACAATAGATTGTATTGAAATCTATTTGTCACCTTTTCAATTTCATTTAGGTATTTTACTACGATTTTTACTTGTACCGAACCGTCCTTTTCAAGATAAATAGGATTGGTTATTTCTACAAATCTAAGATCGCTACTAACTTGGCTCATAGATTCATTTTCACTATAATACTCTAGCTCTTTTTCAGAAGCAGTTGGATAAAGTTTGAAAAATGTCTCTAGAAACTCAGTAATTTCTTGCGTTGTTTTTGCATCAATGTCAGAATCACTTTCTACTTGTTTTACTTCATATTTTGCCTTACCTGGCTTACTAATCATAGTTGGTAAACTCGTCACTATATGATTTTCTTTTTCATCTTCAAATATCTTCACTCGATACGCAGAAGAAATTTGTTCTGACTTTTTTCCTTCTGTAATCTTTTGGTCTACTAAAAATGAAACGACAAAATCTTTCGAACGTTTTTCAACATCTAGAATTTTTACTGAGTTTACTTCTGAACTAGTGGGAATATCTACTCGAACCATATCTTGACTCAAAGCAAGGCCTTCTTCTGTAAGGTACTGTCCAAGATTACTCATTCTCTTTTCAATTACTTCCTTGTTATTCTTCCATGAAAAGTATTCTTTCACAAAATTCTTTGTAAAACTTTCAACTCCAGAAGTATTTATTACTTTTTCTTTTACAACCATTTTTACGTGAGTTGTATGCTGATCAATGGCGGTGAAATTTTTGTAGATACCAAAAGCAAGACTACATGACAGTAAAAGCCAAAGGGCAAGCACCATTTTTCGATGCTTGCCCACTGAAATTGTCCGCTCTTTTTTCTTTTTTGACATCTTTTCCTTTTGAATCCGTTCAATTTTTATCTTCATTATTTTTCCTCTTTTCTCTTAATTGTATCGGCCGGCTCCAATCAGATGCTGCTGCCAATAGCTTTCTGTAAGATTCGTCCAACCCACTGGATTTCCTGCGTGAAACATGCGATTCTCTCCTGCATAAATACCTACATGAGTCACATAAGTACCGGCATCATAGGTTGAGTGAAAGAAAATTAAATCACCAGGTTTGGCATCTTTTAAGTCAATATGAGTCATGACATCATACTGATCTTGAGCCACCCGGGGAAGTTTCAGACCAACTTTGGCATAACACCACTGGGTCAATCCACTACAATCAAAACCCGTTGCGGGACTCGAACCGCCAAATACGTAGGCAGTACCTTCATACTTAAAAGCCTCGTCAAAAATCCCTTGGACTGTTTTATCATCAAACTGTGTCGTGGTCAGGTATTGCTTCACTAATAGGCAATAAAACATATTGCCATAGTTATAGCGCCACCCGCCATTTTCTTTAATCGCTATTGGGTTGGGGTAGTCTACTTTTTGACCACCCGATTTTTCCTTTGAAAATGATTCGGCTAAAGTAAAACTATGCTTCTTCCCGTTTTTTGCGACATAATTCAAATAGCCGCCACCATAGTTATAGGCTTGAATAATACTATCTTGATCACACCCTAGTTCTTTGGAGCTCTTAACCAAGGAAGCAAAATAAATACATCCCTGCTTGATAGATGCTTCGGTACTTAATGAATTTGGTGGTAAACCCGCAGACTCAGAACTTTGCATGACGTCCTCCATTGTGCCACCAGATTCAACTTGGATGATTGCCAAAAGAATTGGTACATAGTCTAATATGTCCGATTCTTTAGCATATTTTTCAACCATTGAGCGATGTTTCAAGACTTCTTCTGAGACACTATTGCCACCAGGAGAAATACCAGAAGTACCACTCCCCTCACTATCTTCCCCAAACAATAAGCTCACACACATCAAGATGCCCATAAAAGAGAGCATCAACATGGTTAACGAAATGACACTCAATTCTTTTAAATTCATTTTTTATCACCCGACTTTGGTTTTGGACGAGCCTTCATTATTCTTTGTACTTTTTGATTGGCTCTCTTCGGAAGAGTAGATCGTTGCTTAACTTGCTGGAAAGAATTTTTCTTACTTAATAGTTGGTTATTCTCTCTCGCAACCAAATTCTGTTTAACAAGTCTTCTCCTTACCTCAGAATTCGGTTTTACCATCACAATCCGTTTTGGAAGTTCATTTTTCAGTATCCTATCCTTCTGAGGTTTTGGATCCTCTTTTATCGAAACATTAATTCTTCTTTTTCCATGACGGTCTGTTACTTCGCCCAAGTTTTTTTGCTTTTCATCCATTTTCTCATCTCTGCGTTGTCGTTGTTTGTCTCGCAGCTTCTCTCGATCTGCTTTTTCTTGAACAAGCCCTCGCTTAAATTCTTTCGGTGCTTTTTTCGTCTTTTCCAGACCTTTATGGAGGATGTATTTCAAGTTGGTCGGCGTATTCCGTACCTGATCCTTTACTTGTTTTGCCTTATCTTTCACCAAAGCCTGGGTATCCAGAACTTTGCCTATTTTTCTCCCAGTCAAATTCATTCGGGATTGTTTCTTATTATTTGAAATTGGATTCTCCTTAGCCGAGTCTGAGGATACCTCGCGATCGTTAGGTAATCGTGAATTCTTTCGTAGAGAAGAATCGGATGGCTTAAATTTGGGTTTTGATTGTTCCTTTGCCAACTTATTCCCAACTGCTGCAGCACCGCCAAAAGCCAGAGTTCGGCCCACATTTCGATTGAGTTGCCGCAATTTACGGTTCATCAACATTTGCGGTCTTCGCATGACCCGTCTGCCCATTGACTGACTGTCATTACTCTGAAGGTTGAACATACTCATAATGTCACCCAATTTGAAATAGATACCGGCAAAGGTCACAATTTGTAGAAAAGCTACCATAAAGAAGGGATAGGTAGCCGAAATATTGAAAAACATCGTAGAAATACTGAATGCAGTCGTAATCACCAAGGTGACACCCGCTCGCATCATAATCGTATTGAATAAACGAATAATCGCCATCTTGCCCAAACTCTCATAAGTCGGCAACATGGACAATAAGAAACTAATTGGCAGAAACATCGCAAAGATAATGAAGAGAATTTGCGAGAACAACATAATCCCTGTTAGAAGAAAAACAAAGAAGGAAATGCCAATATTGAACAATACCAAAAAGACCACGATCCCTAAACGGTTCATGGTCTTGGTAATACTGAGATTCGCATTGTCATTGTCTTCAATCTCTGCCTTGACCGCTTCTTCCCGATCTTTGCCTTTGTTTTCATCTGGACTCACAGATAGAATCTTGTTGACCCGGTCTTCACCAATTTCTTCTATGTTGGAATCATCAAATTGCAGTAGTAACCAAGGTTGTTGGACTTGAATCGAAAACAAACTATCCCGAATCAAATCCACACTATCTTTTCCTTGGCTTTCTGAATTGGGTACAACGATCTCGGTTCCAAGGGTAAGGGCCGCTTCACTAACATCTGAGCTAAAGTCATTGATTTTTGTGATATAGGTAGGCGCATAAGCAATGAACGAACCCGATAGTAGAAAAATCATCACAAAATTAATCACGGCTCGAACTGCTTTCGTGGTTTCTCGTTTTAATAATCCGGTATACGCCACATACACCCCCAGAGCTAAAATCATCAATAATAGAAACCCAAAATAAAATCCGGAGGTCTGGAGTCCATTTTCAGTAATATCAGCCAATGTTTGGATATTCTTTCCAATACTTTCAGCCGTATCCGAAATGAAATCTAATTTATAGGCTTCTTGAACCACATAACCCGTGGCGTTCGACAAATACAAACTCACCGTCCAAATGAAATTAGTAATGGCATAAAGACCATACATCACGCTTTTCCCTAAGCCATCACCCCAATTCCAAGGCAACCAATCCCAAGAGCTATCCACAAAGAAATCTAGTTGATAGTTGTTCAGTGAATATTTGGAATATAGATTTCCTGATTCAACTGTATCATCAACTAGCCCTGTCGCCTCGGCTACCGTACCAACTAAACTCAATAGAACTATCAGAGTGAGTATGCTAATAAAAACGATTCCCACAATCCGAAAAAGTTTCTTTTTCATCCCCTCACTCCATTCTCTCTTGAACAGGTGGACGGGTATCAAAGGCATGGAAGAGTTCTTCAAAGACTGGATGTACCTGAACCACGCCTACCCGACCATACAAATCCTGCATCAAGCATTGGCCGTTTTCCAAATCTCGTAGGCGTTTTTGATTACTTTCATCTTCTTGATCCAACCCAAAAAATTCCAAAGTCTTCTTGATTTCATGAATATCGGTACTACGAAAAGCAAATTTCAATCCGATATTATTCTTCAAGCGTTCATCCAGTAAATCGTCACTATTTTGCGTGACAAAGTAAACACCGGCATTCATGGCCCGACCAGCACGAACGAGCTTATTTGAAAGGGTCTTTCCTTGAGCCACTTGAAGAAAACTCCAAGCCTCATCCAGGTCCACAATCTTGAAGATTTCTCGATTACTATGGATAAAATCCAAGGCAAACGTGGAAATGACGATTAGCATAGAGACACTTAGCAACTCCATCGTTGTATATTCTTCAAAAGTGGTTTCTGCATCTGGTAAAACCAAATCCGCTACTTGAATGATATTCAACTGCTTATCTAAACTAATTGATTGGGTAATCGAACCATCTGAGAAAAGCAAATGGGCAAAATCATAATCGGTAAAGGACTCGATATGATCGGCGATATTTTCCGCGACTGGAGAGTTCTCCTTTCGAAGCTCATTAATGACTTGCAGCAATCCTCGTTGATCACTTTGGGTAACCGTCCGAATGGCTTTGCGCAATACTGGAAACTTCTCCCCATCCCGACTGGAAATTCCTGTTAAAAAAGTCAGGATATCAATTGCTAAACTTTCTGAATCTTTCTTTTTCTTCATAATCACATAAGGATCAAGTAAGCCTTGATTTTCTGGTTTACTAGTCAAGTTGAGAATATTGATTTCATCCGCAATTTCTGGCAAGTTTTCTTTCCAACCACCTCGTTCTCCTTTTGGATCGACAATCACAGCTTGGCCACCAAAAAGAACAGCATAGTAGACCAAGAGATTGTTACTAAAGGATTTTCCGCCACCGAGTGAACCAAGGAACGCAGCAGCCAAAGCATTGGTAACTGAACCCTTGACCCCTTGTGAAGCTAATGCCGGTTTCAGGTAAACATTCCGCCCAGTATCTACATTGTAGCCAAAGTAGATGCCTTCTAATTCCCCTAGCTTTTGAGTAGCCCCAAAACCAAGTCCCGCTAAAAAGTCAGAAGTAACATATTGGATATAATCGTTCATATAGCGTTTGCTTGAGGGCAAGAATTCTTCATGTAGCCCCATCATATCGCCAAAGGGTCGGACTAGTTTTACATTAGTATCATCATAAAAATCGAACACTTCATCACAACGGCGTTTTAATTCATCCACGGATTCCGCACTCACTCGAACTACATAACTTAATTTGTACATCGACTCCTTGGATTGATCCAAGGTAGTTTCCAACTCATTTACTGAATCCAAAGCATCTAAGACATTGGAATTTGTCTCATTATCGGATTGGTAGGCATGGTTGTCTAAATCTTTCAGTTCTTTTTTCTTATTGCGAACAGTGGCAAGAGCTTTTTTATTGGTCACAATCTCCACATTCATTGAAGTATCAATGGGAAAAGTGAATTGTTGTTGCTGGTAATAAAAAAGTTCTGAAGAAGGAAACTCCATCTCCCCTACAATCGTATTGATTGTCAAATAGGCTACATACGATTCATGATTTTCATGTTCCATGCGTAAGTACCGAGGATTTTCTTCAATCAAGCAACGACTAGGATGTAATAAATCATAACGTTTCACCAGCGTTTCTGATTTTAGCTTTTTCTTTGGTAGCTGAAATTCATATTCTTCAAACGGTGTGCCTTTTTCGCCATAAATATGTTCAATTAAATACGTCAGATCACTCGGTGTGACCCGTCTGACTTTGAATCTTCTAGCCAATTTACTTTCCATTAGTTTTTCAAGCTTGGTATATCGGCGAATTTCTTCATTGGATAAGGAAACAAAATCACCCATCAAATGATGGTTCACCCCATAGACAAATTCTTGAAGCCCAGAAAGGAAAGATTTCTTGAGACTCTTTAAATTGACCTCTTCATCTGTTGCAATTAGTTTAAAGCCAATAAAAAAGCGATAATCAATCTGACTATCGCCAATCATAGATACTAATGTATCTGTTTGAAGGTCAATTCGTTGTTTCGCGACTTCTTTGAGTCTGCCTGTAATTTCCTTTTTTGATCGATCTTGCGTGGCACGAATACTACTTTCTGTGGCAATTTGTAAGGCATGGATCTTGCCTTCACGATTCTGAGCAATCAATTGACGAAAGTTATCGTGCACTTGATACTTCTGTTCAGGCGATAAGAAGGAATAGTTATAAGGCACAAGTTCATAGTAGGCAAAACATTCTCCCTCTTGATTAAAGACAAGATTATTTTCAACATACTTAATCGGGTACATAGTTCACACTCCTTACTAGAGTGATGGGTTCATCCCATCGTTTCTTCTGTTCTTTGACCTTCTTTCCTGCAAAAGTGACCTTAAACCGTAAGTGATAACTGAGAAAGGATCGTAAAAATCCCAGTGGTTTCTTACCATCAAAGGTTTTTTGCGACATGAACCAAGTGACCACCACCGGTATGCCTAAGTATTTTAAAAAGGCCCCCTCTATCATAGATAGCGGAGGCACATGGGCAAAAACGATGACAAACAGCAACGACAAAACAAACCAAGCCATCTGATTAAAGGTCACAGGAAAAGGTAGCTGAAAGTCATTGATTGCATAAATGACCTTTTCAACTGCCCAGATACTGGTGTAGCTTTTTATTTTTTTCATATTCAATCGGCTCACTTTCTAATATAATATAAACATCATGCTTAATTTTTTATGGAGGTATATATGCAAAACTTAATAACAATGGCAAGTGGAACACTTAACGAAGTTTACTCGGGAACTGAGATTTCAACTTTATTTGCTGAATATGGAGCAGAATTTAACTCTTCTGTTCCCTTTATTTCGACTCCCTTTCCGAACTTTACTTCTAAGGCTACCGCGATTCAAAATAATTTACAATCTTTCACAGAAGAACAGCAATTTAAAATTATAAAAGAGCTTTGTGAAAGTGTGCTTGCTCAAAATCCAGCAAATAAAGACGTTGCTAAGATTTTAAAACTGTTACTAAAAAATTATGGTTCAGTTTATTCTAATGATAAAATAGATAGAAATATCATCAATGAAACTAACACTTGGTTGACTGCTTCCTCAAGAGCAAAAGAAGAATTTGAAAAAGCCATACAGTCTTACGACAACAGCATCTATAACCGTTATACTTTAGACAGTATCAGGCTGGCCTTTGAGTTTTTTATGCAGGATATTTTAAAAAACTCAAAGTCTTTAGAAAACCAGCCTATCGAAGGAGAACTCCTGCACTTATTGAGAAAAAAGGGCATTCCAAAAGAAATAATCAATTTGGTCCGT
>OKHC01000125.1_pt1 | contig 10569 bp, 10 predicted proteins | sample 1612451 | NCBI WGS metagenome assembly OKHC01 (sample SAMN04436796, study PRJEB24849) | human gut metagenome | biome: human gut; feature: NICU; material: stool | host: Homo sapiens | place: USA: Saint Louis, MO | collected 2011-05-10 | reverse complement strand
GAAATCGCTAAACCAATTGCTTTTTCCCCTAGGTGGGTCCCGATAACTGGACCAAAATGACCGATTTCAATTTCTGCATTTGGGTATAGCTTTTGTAATTTTGCTTGTTCTTTTTCAGCAACGATGCGGTTATTGGCATGAATCACGTACAGTTTAACTGGTGCTTCAATCCCTGCGTTTCGTTCACCAATAATCTTTTCTGCACGAGCAAAAGCTTTCTTTGTTGAACGGATTTTTTCAAATAATACAATCTTTCCATCTTCAAAAGTCAAGATAGGTTTAATCTTCAATAGTCCAGCAATCAAGGCTGCGCCATTCGTTAAGCGACCGCCACGAACTAAGTTGTTCAGATCTTCTACAATTAGATATGCATACGTATTGTCACGAATTAAATCTAATTTGGCAAAAATTTCTTCTAAGCTGGCTTTTTCTTCTGTTAAATCTAAAGCAGCTTCTACCATGTGTCCCATTGGCATACTTGTAATTTTTGAGTCATATGGATACAAAGCAACGCCTGGGATTTCATCAGTAAGTCCGTGCAATGTATGAACAAAACCAGAGATTCCTGAAGAAAGATGAATGCTGATGATGGTGTCGTACCCTTGTTCAGCGATTGATTTGTAAAGCTCTAACACTTCTCCTAAAGCAGGTTGTGAAGTCGTCGGAAATTCTTTACTATTATTTAGCAATGCATAATATTCATCTGCTTCAATGTCAATGCCTTCGTTGTATATTTTTCCATCTAAAATGACTGGGATGGGAATTACAAAAAGATTCGGATGATCTTTAATGCGCTCGGGTAAATAAGCTGTACTATCTGTCACAATAGCAATTTTCATTTTGTAACCTCGTTTCACTAATTTTCCACGTTGTTTCTAATATAGCATAAAAAAGGATATTTTAAAATGCTTTCCTTATTCGTTCAGGAATTTTTCGATGGCGTCAGCATTTTTTTGTTCATCTACTTCTAAAATACTGCCTGCATAAGAGGATTCACCAAAATTCCAAGAATCTGGTACCGGAACCGATAATGACTCAACCCCTGCTTTTCCTTTAATCATCAATGATGGTCCGTTCGTTAGCATGAAACTGACAGGCACATCTGTCGACATATAGCCGACTAATTTCCCAAGTGATTCTGGGGTTCTTAATAAAGTCATTGGATTTTTCATTTGGCTCATTACAGCTGACATAACTTGTTGTTGGCGACGAACCCGACCAAAGTCGCCTTCTTCATCCATCCTAAAGCGAGCGTATTGAAGTAAGACATGTCCATCCATGACCTGTTGCCCTTTTTCAATATCAACGCCATCTAAATTCAGTGATTTTTCTGCATCGATTTTGACACCTTTTGGAAACATAGAGTCAACAATTTTTTCAAATGATTGGAAATCTACCTTAGCATAATATTTCGTATCTAAATTAAAGTTTTGTTTTAACGTTTCACGAACCAATTCAGCACCGCCATAAGCGTATGCGGCATTAATTTTATTCGGCCCGACACCAGGAATGTCCACGAATGTATCACGCATAAATGAAATTAATTTCGGTTTTTTTGATGGTCCATTTAGTTGGAGAACCATTATTGTGTCGGCTCGTCCAGCATCTTCCCCACGTGTATCGCTGCCAAGAATTAAAATATTCTTAGCCCCGTTGCTACTTTTGACACCATTAAATGTTTCTACTTTTTCTTGAGGCAACGAGTCATCATGTTCTGCTGCAGATTTTCCTTTTAAAAACATGACTGTACTATAAGCAAATAACAGAATCAATAGGATTACTAGCCATTTGAAAAAGCGTTTTGTTTTTGATTTTTTACGTTTCTTTTTTGGTTTCTTGTCTTTTTTTCCGCGGGGTGGTTGGTCAGAACCGTTGCCACCACCTGAATCTGTTTGATGTCGCCTCTCACTTCTGCGACTGTCCTCAGTATAGCTGTCTTCGTAAACTGGCTCTTGAAGGCTTTCAGCTAGTTCTTCTGGTTCTTCTTCTCTATGTTCACCCATTGATTTTCGGGGATTAAAGGTCTTTTTATGCTCTGCTGGTCTCGATTTTTCATGAATATGTTTATAACGATCTACACGACTCATCGTGTCACTCCTTTACCTCTGTGTTTTATCACCTTTCTTAGGATACCTCATTTCGCAGGAAATTCCTATTACAAATATGTAATTTAATAAAAAATGAAACTCACTTTATCTAATAAGTAAGCTTCATTTTCATTTTTAACTCTTTAAAGTGTGGACAAAACATAGATCGGGTAATCCCCTAAAATTTTTATTTCTGCGCCAATCAGTTCCAGTTCTGTTAAAGCTGCTTCAATTAGTTTTTCTGGTTGATCATTCACTAAGTCCATTAAAAAGAAGTACTCTCCGAGCTTTGTTTTCAACGGCCGCGATTCTATTTTGCTAAGATTAATCCCTCGCCAACTGAACACGCTTAATGCTTTGTGTAAAGAGCCAGGAACATTACTTGGCATCGTAATCGCCAGCGTTATTTTTTTCTCAGATAGCGGGAAAGAAATCGCTAAATTTTCAGAACCAAGAACCCAAAATCGGGTTTGATTTACCGATAAATCTTGTATATTTTTTTCAACAATGGTCAAATCATACATTTCCGCAGAAAGTTTTGTTGCAATAGCTGCAAAATGTAATTCTGGATGTTCTGCAATGTATTTGGCGGCGTAAGCTGTTGAAGGCGTTGCTTCTAAAATCGCTTCTGGAAAGTTTTTCGCTAGAAACATCTGCGATTGAGCTAATGCTTGCGGATGTGATAAAATTTTCTGACTCTGTTGCCAAATCGCTTGATTCTCTTTTGCCACCATTAATTGTTGTTGAATCGGTAAAACTAACTCTGCTTGGACAGGTAACTGCGCTTGATGATACAAATAATCTATCGATGCGTTAACAGTTCCTTCAATCGTGTTTTCTATTGGAATAATACTACATGCCACTTCTTGCTGTTCAATTGCTTTCAAGCAAGCTGGAATCGATGCGTACGGCATCAACGTAGCTTCAGGAAAAGCAGCCAACGTTGCACTGTACGTAAAGGAACCAATCGGACCTAAATAACCAACTTTCATCGTTTCTCTACTCCTTTAATTGTTGCAGAATTTCATGGATAATTTCTTCTGGTGAGCGATTGGTCGTATCAATTGTCATCTTCGCACATTCTTCATAAAAATTTTTACGAGACTCAAATAAAGTAATGATTTCTTTTGAAGAACGTTCTATAGCTAAGGGTCGTTGGTTTTCAGTATCTTCTTTGATTCTTTTTAACAGCTCTTCTGGTGTCGCATGTAAATAAATCACTTGCTGAAAAGATTTTAATAAGCTACGATTTTCTAGTCCGACAACAATCCCGCCCCCAGTTGAAAGGACGGCTGTATTTTTTGACAGCTCCTTTAAAAGTTGGGTTTCCAGTTATAGGAAAGCTGCTTCACCATATTTTTCGAAATAGTCAGGAATTGAGCGTCCTATTTTTTCAATTAACGCTGTATCTAAATCAAGATGAGGCATCTTTAGTTTATTGGCCAAACTTTGGCCGATAGTTGTTTTACCCGCACCCATGAAACCAATTAAAACAATGCTTTCCATGGTTCGTTATCCTCCTTCGTTAACAACTTAAACGTTCTAAGTCGTCAAAAAATGCTGGATAAGAAACTGAAACTGCTTCAGCCTTATCTAATTCAACAGTGCCTTCTTTTACAAGTAATGCAGCAATTTGTAACATCATCCCGATACGATGATCCCCATAACTGGTAACTCTTCCACCATGTAAAGAAGTTGGTCCATGTATAATTAAGCCATCATCAGTAGGCGTGATGTCGGCGCCTAAAATTGTTAATTCTTTCGCTACTGCATCAATCCGATTGGTTTCTTTGACTTTCAATTCTTCTGCATCTCGAATGATTGTCGTGCCAGTAGCCTGAGTAGCTAACAAAGCAATAATCGGTAACTCATCAATTAAACGTGGGATAATAGCGCCACCAATCTCTGTAGCTGTTAATTGACTCGTTTTTACAAGTAAATCGCCAGAGTGATTGGCCTCATCTTCATTTAAAATAGTGACGGAACCACCCATGTTTTTAATCACATCTAAAATACCTGTCCGCGTTTGATTTAAGCCAACATTTTTCAGAAGTATCTCGCTATCTGGGACTACTAAACCTGCAACTAAAAAGAAAGCTGCAGAAGAGATATCACCAGGAACTACCACATTTTGACCTGTTAATTGTTGCGGTCCAGTTAACATAATTTTTTTACCGTCTACTTCAAGTGTCCCACCAAATTGTCGAATCATCTCTTCTGTATGATCACGTGTCTTTTCTTTCTCAACCACTACAGAAGTGCCCTCGGCTTGCAAAGCGGCGAATAAAATAGCCGATTTAACTTGAGCACTTGCAACAGGCATTGTGTAGTCAATTGGTTGCAAATTTTGAGTCCCGCGAATAGAAATTGGCGGAAACTCCGTTTGCTGAACCCCTTGACATTCCGCTCCCATTTGGTTTAAAGGAAGCATCACACGATTCATCGGTCGTTTGGCAATAGACGCATCACCAGCTAGGCGCGTTTCAAAGGGACAGCCAGCTAAAATGCCCAGCATCAGACGAATTGTTGTCCCTGAATTTCCAACATCAATTGTATTCCTCGCCTTTTTTAAACCTGCAAATCCTTGCCCCTCAACGGTGATTGTCGTCCCGTCATCTTCAATGTTCACACCTAAAGAACGAAACGCCGCTAAGGTACTTAAACAATCTTCGCCTCTTAGAAAATTTGTAATCGTCGTTTTTCCAGAAGAAATCGCTCCAAACATAATACTTCTATGGGAAATCGATTTGTCGCTAGGAACCATCAGAGTCCCTTGTAAATGTTTCACATTTGTACGTAGTTGCACCCTCATCACCTCTTATTTTTCGTAACACGTATAGTTCGTTTTTTTAGATAAAATTTGTTTTGCAGCTTGGCAGTCTGATTGATTTTTAAAAGACAATTGAAGAATCCCATAGATTTCTTCTCTCGTTTCTAAAATTTTAATATTTGTAAGAGAAAGGTCCGCTTCGCCTAAAATTTGCGTAATTTCAGCAATGATTCCTGGTTGATCTGGTACATCAACAAACAGATCATAGAAAGCTGGGATTGCGCCTTCTTTATGAATGGGCAACTGAGCACGTGTTTCTTTGGCCTTATCAAAAAAATTACGAATAGCTGGGGCATTTTTTTCTGTTAACCATTGGCAAACAGTAGTCATCTCTTTTTGCCAATTTTCTAGTAAGTCCAATAATACTAAGCGATTGCTTAATAAAATATCCGTCCACATCGTTGCATCAGAGGAAGCAATTCGAGTAATATCTCTGAATCCTCCAGCCGCTAGCTGCTGTGCTCTAGGGTAAGTGGTATTAAGTTGCTGACTTTCGTTCACTAACGCTGCGGCAACAATATGTGGCAAGTGACTTAGAGCACCAGTAATTTCATCATGTTCCTGTGCAGGCATCGTAATAAACTTCGCATGCGTTCCTTTTAGTAACGTTTGTAACTCCTGAATCTGTTTGTTTTTTTCGCCATGGTCATCGGTAAAAATATAGTAGGCATTTTCAAACAAACGTTCATCAGCGGCTGTTACGCCGGATTTATGTGAACCAGCCATTGGATGACCACCAATAAAATTTTTCATGTTAAGCTTTGTTGCTAACTGATTAATTTCCACCTTGGTACTACCCACATCTGTGATCAGAGCAGTTTCTAGTGATAATTGGTTTAATTCTTCTAGTTGCACTAAAGTTGATTTAACTGGGGAACAAAGAAAAATAATCTCTGCTCGTCTTGCCCCACTTGTTAAAGATTCAGCTATCTCATCAATTAGACCCGTTTTCTTAGCAAATTCAGTTGCCTCCGCTTGATTATCGAAACCGATAATCTCACTGTTTGGATGCCCTTTTTTGATACACAAAGCCAGTGAACTCCCGATTAGCCCTAATCCTACGATTAAAATACGTTTCTTCATTTTTTCCCTCCATATACTTGCGACTTTCTTCCATTAAAAGTTTTGAGTATATAGACGATAACGTTTCACTGCTTCTTTCATTTGTTCAAATGAGTCACTATCAAATTTTTCGAGCATAGCCTTCGCTACTTCCGTTGCAACAACGGCTTCACAAACAACGCTAGCGGCCGGTACCGCCGTGCTATCAGAGCGCTCAACGCTGGCCTTATAAGGCTCTTTTGTATCAATATTCACGCTTTGTAATGGTTTATAAAGGGTTGGAATAGGTTTCATGACACCACGAACGATGATTGGCATTCCGTTGGTCATTCCTCCTTCAAAACCGCCTAAATTGTTGGAAGTTCTGGTATAACCAGTACTTTCGTCCCAAACAATCTCGTCCATCACTTGACTACCAGGGCGTTGCGCCATTTCAAATCCAATGCCAAACTCAGCACCTTTAAAAGCATTGATGCTTACAACAGCTTGCGCAATTTTGGCATCTAGTTTACGATCCCATTGAACATAGCTACCTAAGCCAGCTGGAACGCCACCCACAAGTACTTCTACTACCCCACCAATTGTATCGCCATTTTTCTTGGTTTGGTCAATTAGTTCTTTCATTTTTTCTTCTACGGAAGGATCTAATACGCGAACGGCAGATTGTTCAGACCGTTCTTGAATTTCACGGATCGTTAAATTTTCAGGAATCGTAGCTTCAATCCCGCCTAATACCGCGACATGCCCAGCGACTTGGATATCCAGTTCAGCTAAGAGTTTTTTAGCAACCGCACCAATCGCCACACGCATCGTTGTTTCTCGTGCCGAAGACCGTTCTAAAACATTCCGTAAATCATCATGTTGATATTTCATGCCACCAACTAAATCAGCATGTCCTGGACGTGGTTTGCTGACGCGGCGGATTTTCTTTTGTTTTTCAGGAACTGGCTCTACTGACATCACGGAGGTCCAATTTTTCCAGTCTTTGTTTTCGACAATCAACGTTACTGGTGAGCCAAGTGTCTTACCATGCCGAATACCCGAAGTAATACGTACTTGGTCATTTTCAATTTTCATCCGTCCCCCACGACCGTAACCGCCTTGACGTCTTGCTAATTCTCGGTTAATCTCTTCGCTACTTAAAGGCAAGCCGGCTGGTAAGCCTTCAATAATAGCAGTTAATTCAGGTCCATGTGATTCGCCTGCTGTAATAAAGCGCATCTTAAATTCCTCCTTCTCTGTTTAAAAATGCTCGAATTTCTTCCGTTGGTAAAGAGACAATTTTCGCTTGACCAATTTTTTCTAAGACAATGATTTTAATCTGTCCCCCACGTGTTTTTTTATCATGTGTAATTGCTTGATAGAGACGTTCTTCTGGCCAACGATCTGTCGTTACTGGTAAATCGAACTTTTCTAGCATGGTGACCAACTCTTGGGTAGTCCCAAGTGGGGAAAGCCCTCGTTGTTCTGCGACTTGAGTTATTTGAATCATTCCTAAAGAAACGCCTTCACCGTGAGCAATCACCCCGTAACCAGCTGTATTTTCTAATGCGTGGCCAATCGTATGCCCAAAATTCAGAATCAAACGTAAGCCCAAATCTAATTCATCTTCTTCGACGACATCACGTTTAATCTTGCAACAGGCCGTGATAATTTCTTCTGCATGTGCCACTAAATCTTGTTCATTTTCCAAAGAGGATAAACGGTGCCACAATTCAACATCAGCGATAGCTGCTGATTTTACAATTTCTGCAATTCCTTCACGCACACGTCTAGGTTCTAATGTTTTAAGTGTATTAGGATCAATTAAAACCCCATCTGGTTGGGCAAAAGTACCGACAAGATTTTTGGCTTTTTTAGTGTTAACCGCTGTTTTACCTCCAATGCTACTATCTACTTGTGCCAGTAAGGTTGTTGGTACTTGCAAAAAGTGAATACCGCGCATATAGGTTGAAGCGACAAATCCAGCTAGATCTCCCACAACGCCTCCACCTAGAGCAATTAGACCATCACTTCGAGTCAATTGCTGTTCCGCTAAAAAATCATAAAGCAGCTGAGCTGTTTCGAGGCTCTTACTTTGTTCACCTGCCGCTACAGCAATCAATGATGTTTCAAAACCAGCAGCTTGCAGTTCTTTCTCAACAGCTACGCCATATAATTTATTCACCGTTTCATCGGTAATAATCGCTACCCGTTGTGGCTGCCACAGGCTACGTACCCAGGTGCCAATTTTATCTAAGGCACCTGTTTCGATGGTTAAATCATATGAATGTGTAGGTAACGTTACGGTTAATTTCATGTCCTCTACTCCTCTGTCTTTACTAATCTTCTAAAGCATTAATTTCTTTCATTGCTTTTTCGATGATATGAACTTCTTTCATCATACGTAGGTAAGTTTTTTCATTCAAGGATTGTGGCCCATCTGACCACGCATTCGCTGGGTCTGGGTGAATTTCTACAATCAAGCCGTCCGCACCTGAAGCAACACCTGCTCGGGCCATTGGCGGTACTAAATCCCAGATACCAACACCATGACTCGGATCAACAATAATTGGAAAATGACTTAATTTTTTAATTAAAGGCACCGCACTTAAATCAAGTGTATTGCGCGTAGCGGTTTCGTACGTACGAATCCCACGTTCAATGAAGATCACATTGAAATTTCCTTGCGCAGCAATGTATTCAGCTGCGTTTAGCCATTCATCAATCGTACCAGCAATCCCGCGTTTTAAGCCGATAGGTTTTCCAGTTTTACCAACCGCTTGTAATAACTTGAAATTTTGCATGTTGCGCGCACCGATTTGTAAAATGTCACTGTATTTTGCGACAAGTTCTAAATTCGCTTCATCCATCACTTCTGTAATGACTTGCATATCTAATTCATCAGCCGCTTGGCGAATGTATTTTAGTCCTTCTTCTTCTAGTCCTTGGAAAGCGTATGGCGACGTTCTAGGTTTGAATGCACCACCTCGTAAAATTGTTGCACCACCAGCTTTAGCAATTCGCGCACATTCACGAATCTGATCTAAGCTTTCGATTGAACAAGGGCCCGCCATCATGGTCATACTGCCGTCACCGATTTTAACACCGTTCACATCAACCACTGTATTCTCTGGATGAAATAAACGACTCGTTAGTTTGTATGACAACGAAATGCGAACACTTTTTTCCACGCCTTCTAATGCTGTTAACTCTGCTTCAACTAATTTTTCTGTATCACCAATCAAGCCTATCACTGTTTTTCCATTATCTTGACTTGTTTGAGTAGTTAAGCCTGCACCTGTTACTAAATCAATGACTTGTTTCATTTGCTTTTCGGTTGCATTTTCTTTCATAATTACGATCATTATATTCTCTCCTCATGCCTTTAAACGGCGCTCTTTTTATCTATTTTCAATTTTACGTTTTACGACTGATACAGGCATTTTTTGTCCTGTCCATTGTTCAAAAGCAGCAGCGCCTTGATAAAGTAGCATGTCCAAGCCGTTGCTTGTTTCTGCGCCACGTAAACGGGCTTCTTTTAATAACTGTGTTTCTCTGGGATTATAAATAGCATCATACACGAATAACTTCGGCTGAATCATTGCATAATTTTCTATAGGACTACTATGTGCATGTGGATGCATACCCACACTCGTTGCATTAACTAACAAGACGCTTTCAGCAACATCTTTTGCTAGTTTTTCAGTATCCGCTAAATCGTTTAAATGGATTACACAGTTGGTTCGTTCAGTGAAATTTGCCAGTTTTTTTTGACTGTCGTTAAAGCCCGCGCTTTTCCTGTTGTAAACGGCGATTTCTTTCACGCCATCTAAAGCAGCTTGGGCAATGATTGATAAGGCTGCACCACCTGTTCCTAAGATGGTCATTTTATTCTGAAAAACGTCAACCTTTTTCTCTTTCAAACTCCACATAAAACCAGTACCATCCGTGCTGTCTCCGTAAAGTTTTCCATCTTTGTTGACAATCGTATTAATCGCGCCAACCAGTTGGGCGGTAGGACTTAGTTCATCCATATAACTTACAGCCGCCACTTTATTGGGCATTGATAAGTTGGCCCCTAACATGTGAAACGTTCGAATCGCTTCAATTGCTTGTGGCAATGTCTCTTGTCCAACGTCAAACGCCAGATACCGAGCATCAACTCCTAAATTTTGAAATGCTGTATTATGAATCAACGGTGAAATACTGTGTTGGCTAGGTTTCGCGAATAACCCAGCTAAACGAGTGGCTCCAGTTATTTCTTTCATCCTGTGTGCTCCTTTACGAAATTTTTTTAGTAAGTTTCTGAAATCCTAATTTTTGGCCAAACAAAAAGGATATTCACAGTAAATTTTAAGAAAAATCTACAGTGAATACCCTACAAAAAAGCAATATAAAAGCCACTATAGATTTTCTTAAATCTACATGGCTGAAAGTCATCTTAAATTTCCCTAGCCATTATAGATACAAACGTTTGTTGTCTGTACCCATAATGTTATGAATACAAACCTATCTAAAATAGCTAAAGTAAAAGTTATTCAGTTGTGTATGGTTTTTCTTCGTTGTTGTCATAAGAATCACTCCAAAACTGATTTAATTAAGAATTGT
>OKHC01000123.1_pt1 | contig 10744 bp, 9 predicted proteins | sample 1612451 | NCBI WGS metagenome assembly OKHC01 (sample SAMN04436796, study PRJEB24849) | human gut metagenome | biome: human gut; feature: NICU; material: stool | host: Homo sapiens | place: USA: Saint Louis, MO | collected 2011-05-10 | reverse complement strand
TGATTTCGAAAGGGGCAGTGGATCTAAATGATCGTGCGCTCTGACAGGTCGTTGTTGTTTTAGGCGGTCCTTTCCAAGGTGTACCAAGAGAAGACGGTTTCGATATTACTGTGGCGAGCGAAATTATGGCGATTCTTTGTTTAGCGCAAAATTTAACGGACTTAAAAGAACGCTTAAGTCGGATTATTGTCGCCTATAATGACCAAAGAGAGCCGGTGACGGTTAAAGATTTAAACGTGGCAGGTGCCCTGACTTTATTATTAAAAGACGCCTTAAAACCTAATTTAGTTCAAACGATTGAAGGAACTCCAGCTTTTGTTCACGGTGGTCCTTTTGCCAATATCGCTCATGGATGTAACAGTATTTTAGCGACAAAAACAGCTTTGCATCTAGGGGATTATGTCGTAACAGAAGCAGGTTTTGGTGGCGACTTGGGTGGCGAAAAATTTTTAGATATTAAAGTACCTTCTTTAGGAAAAGCACCCGATGCCGTTGTGATTGTGGCAACGATTCGCGCGTTGAAAATGCATGGCGGTTTGGCGAAAGATCAGTTAGCAGAAGAAAATTTACCAGCGTTACAAAAAGGCTTTACCAACTTAGAAAAACATATTCAAAACATGCAACGTTATGATGTACCAGTAGTTGTTGCAATTAATGAATTTACACAGGATACAGAGAAGGAAATTCAACTGTTGAAAGAAGCCTGCCAAGCGTTAGGCGTGCCCGTCGAGTTAACAAGTGTTTGGGCGCAAGGTGGCGCAGGTGGCACGAATCTAGCGAAAACAGTAGTAGCAGAGATTGAAGCCAATACAAAGCAGTTTCAACCTTTATATAACCCTCGCCAAACAATTGAAGAAAAAATTCAAGCCATTGTACAAACGATTTACGGCGGGGAACAGGCGATTTTTTCTCCGAAAGCGCAAAAACAAATCGCAGATTTTACAAAAAATGGTTGGGATCAATTACCAATTTGCATGGCGAAGACACAGTATTCACTTTCTGACGATCCTCAAAAATTAGGACGGCCAGAAGGATTTACGATTACAATTCGTGAACTAGTTCCAAAAATCGGTGCAGGGTTTATCGTGGCGTTAACGGGTGACATTTTAACGATGCCTGGCTTGCCGAAAGTTCCTGCTGCGTTAAATATGGATGTGGACGAAACGGGTCAAGCGAGCGGTCTCTTTTAAAGCCGCTCTTTCCTGAGACCTATTTTTAGTATATACTTGAAAGTAGCTCAATAAAAAATAATGACGGAAATTTATTGCGTAGTTTATTATAAGGAGCAACGACTATGGGGGAACGAGCAGATACATTTTTAGCACACTTTAATCGCATTGAAAAGTGGATGAGAGAGAGACTGAACAATCCTGTCAATATGGGATTCAGTGAAATGACAAGACGTCTTTCCCGAAAAGAAAAAGGACAGATTGCTCAATTTGAAGAGGATTTGCTTCAAATGGCTCAGTTAAGAAATGCCATCGTTCATGAGCGAATTGCTGATGATTTTGTAATTGCAGAGCCAAACGAATGGGCAGTTCAACGAATTGAAACGATTGAACAAGCTTTAACAAAACCAGAAAAAGTAGTGCCTAAATTTGCGAAACGTGTTACAGCTTTTGAAATCACCACTTCTTTAGAAACGTTATTAACGATTATTGCAAAAAAACAATATTCCCAATTTCCGATTTATGAAAAAGGTGTATTTAAAGGATTAATCACGGTTCGAGGGATTGGTGTATGGTTTGCCATTGAGAGCACCAAAGGCGAAGTTCACATTGCCAACCGAACGGTGCGAGAATTGTTGGCATCAAATTATAAACGCAGCAACTATCAATTTGTTTCAATTGAAGCAACCGTTTTTGAAGTTGAACAAATGTTTCGGGAGCAGCCACGCTTAGAAGCTGTGCTTATTAGTATAAGTGGCCATCCTAATGGTGAGGTAGTAGGCATTGTTCGACCAAGAGATTTAGCAAGTATTCATAGAGAAAAGGAATGACGCGATTGTTAGTAGTATATTTTTTAATCAGTGCCTTATTAGTAGGGCTTGACCAATGGAGCAAATATTTGACGGTCCAAAACATTTCTTTGGGTGAAACAAAAGAATTCATTCCTGGATTTTTGTCGCTGACCCATTTAAGAAATACCGGAGCCGCTTGGAGCTTATTAGAAGGAAAGATGATATTCTTTTATGTCATCACAGTAATTGTTAGTGTCGTGATTATTTATTTATTAATTAAGAATTATAAAAAAAGTATCTGGTATTCTGTAGGTTTATCTTTTGTCTTAGCAGGTGCCATTGGGAATTTTATTGATCGTGTACGTTTAGGCTACGTGGTGGACATGCTCCAAACGGATTTTATGAATTTTCCTATTTTTAATGTTGCAGATAGTACGTTAGTGGTCGGCGTTATTTGTATATTTATTTATTTGATTTTAGATGAAAAAGCAGCAAAGGAAGGCAAAAATGGAACAAATTAACGTAACGATTCAAACAGAAAAAGGCCGGATTGACAAAGTATTAAGTGAACATTTACCCAATCATTCCCGCTCGCAAATTCAACAATGGTTAAAAGAAAAACACGTAACAGTTAATGGTGAAACGGTCCGCGCAAATTACAAAGTTACAGCAGGCGATGAAATTGTTGTAACAATTCCTGAACCAGAAGCTCTAGATATGGTAGCAGAGGATATTCCTTTGACCATTGTTTATGAAGACAATGATGTGATTGTCGTCAACAAACCTCAAGGCATGGTTGTTCATCCTTCGGCAGGGCATCCCAAGGGTACATTAGTGAACGCGTTACTTCATCATGCGGATCACTTATCGGCGATTAATGATGTGGTGCGACCAGGAATTGTTCATCGAATTGATAAAGATACTTCGGGGCTATGGATGGTGGCTAAAAATGATCAAGCCCATGAATCATTAGCGAAACAGCTAAAAGAAAAAACATCGTTACGCAAATACGTTGCCTTGGTCCACGGTGTTATTCCTCACGATAAGGGAGAAATAAATGCGCCTATTGGTCGTTCCAAGGTTGACCGCAAAATGCAAGCGGTCATTGAAGGCGGTAAAGAAGCAGTCACGCATTTTACTGTTTTAGAGCGTTTTGATGCATTTACCTTAGTTGAATTACAACTAGAAACAGGCCGGACACATCAAATCCGTGTTCACATGAAATATATCGGTTATCCATTAGCTGGAGATCCATTATATGGACCGAAAAAAACATTGCCTGGCAATGGACAATTTTTACATGCGAAGTTATTAGGCTTTACACATCCTACTACAGGTGAACAATTAGTCTTTGAAGCACCTTTACCAGAAGTTTTTGAAAAAACTTTACACCAATTAAGAAATAATCATTGATTTTTTTCTGAAGAAGAGGTAAACTCTTTTTTAAGAAGAAAAATAACTAAATAACTGTAACCTTTAAGTTTAGTCCCGTGAGGCTAAGAAGGAATCATGCAAAAGAACACTAGGTGCGCTTAGTTAGTAAGTTGTGTGGGCTACATGGTACCCTTGTACCTTTTTAAACTGTAACCAACATCCTCCTATCCTCATACGGGTAGGAGGATTTTTTGTTGGAAAAAATAACAGGACAATTTCAATAAAAATCCACTTATTTTTCAGCTGCTCAATTGAAGGAAGAATCGCTGACCCCAAGACAGCGAGGACGTAGATAAAAAAGAAATGAGGAGGAAATTATTATGCCAAAGAAAGAAGTTGTTGACGCAGTCACAATGAAACGAGCGCTTACTCGAATCTCGTATGAAATTATTGAAAGAAACAAAGGAATTCAAGACATTGTTTTAGTAGGAATTAAAACGCGTGGGATATACATTGCACAACGTCTAGCCGAACGCTTAAAACAATTAGAAGATATTGACGTGCCAGTTGGTGAATTAGATATTACTTTGTATCGTGATGATGTGAAAGATATGGAGGAACCTGAATTACATTCTTCTGACGTACCAGTCTCAATTGAAGGTAAAGAAGTTATTTTAGTGGATGATGTCTTGTACACGGGCCGGACCATTCGTGCTGCGATGGACGCTGTTATGGATTTAGGTCGTCCGAGAAAAATCTCTTTAGCAGTCTTAGTAGATCGTGGGCATCGGGAACTACCGATTCGTGCCGATTATGTAGGAAAAAATATTCCAACATCAAAAACTGAGGAAATTATTGTGGAAATGGAAGAGCGTGACGGCGCAGATCGTATTATGATCAGTAAAGGAAACGAATAAAAAGGAGTGAACAACGTTGTCAGAAAAAGAATTTCGAAATGAGGATGCAGTCTTAGATATTAAAGACAGACCGCAAGCTTTTCACTGGGTTGGCCTAAGTTTACAACATTTATTTACGATGTTTGGTGCAACGGTTTTAGTACCAATCTTAGTAGGAATTGACCCAGGGATTGCGTTAGTCAGTTCAGGATTAGGAACAATGGTCTATCTGATTACTACAAAAGGAAAAATCCCCGCCTATCTTGGCAGTAGCTTTGCTTTTATTGCAGCGATGCAGATGTTAATGAAGAGTGATGGTTATCCAGCCATTGCCCAAGGTGCTATGACAACCGGCTTGGTATACCTAATCGTTTCATTAATCATTAAAAAAATTGGTTCCGACTGGTTGGATAAAATTTTACCGCCTATCGTTGTAGGACCTGTCGTGATGGTTATCGGTTTAGGCTTGGCAGCTAATGCCGCAAATAACGCAATGTATAACAACAACGTTTATGATTTTAAATATATTGCCGTAGCCTTAATTACTTTAGGCTTAACCATTTTTTACAACATGTTTTTCAAAGGCTTCCTAGGATTAATTCCAATTCTTTTGGGAATTGTCAGTGGGTACCTAGTCGCTTTAGCTTTCGGAATTATTGACTTAACCCCTATTAAAGAAGCTGCGTGGTTTGCTTTACCGAATTTTGAAGTACCTTTTGTTCAATACCAACCGAAATTGTATTTAAATGCCATTACAACAATGGCACCAATTGCTTTTGTAACAATGACAGAACATATTGGTCATTTAATGGTCTTGAATAAATTAACCAAGCGCAACTTTTTCCAAGACCCAGGCTTATCTAAAACTTTAATGGGAGATGGCTTAGCGCAAATTGTAGCAGGTTTTGTTGGTGGACCGCCAGTTACAAGTTATGGTGAAAATATCGGCGTGCTGGCAATTACAAGAGTACACAGTGTCTTCGTGATTGGTGGAGCCGCGGTGTTCGCTGTAGCTTTAGGCTTTGTTGGGAAATTAAGTGCCTTGATTCTAAGTATCCCAGGACCAGTTATTTCAGGAATTAGTTTCGTCTTGTGCGGGGGGATTGCCGCAAGTGGTTTGAAAATCTTAATCGATAATAAGATTAATTTTGATAAGAAAAAGAATTTATTGATTGCTTCAGTAATTTTAGTCATCGGCATTGGTGGCTTAGTCTTCAAAGTAGGAACCTTTGAATTGTCTTCAATGGCATTAGCAACCGTCTTAGGAATTGTTTTGAATTTAATTTTACCGGAAAACGCACGTAGCGAAGAACAGTAGGAGGACTGGACGAATGATTATTACATCTGAACGAATTAGTTTAAAACATCTTTTAACTGCAGAGGCTTTAACCGACCGTGAAGTCATGGGGTTAATCCGTCGCGCAGGAGAATTTAAACAGGGGGCAAAATGGCACCCAGAAGAACGTCAATATTTTGCAACAAACTTGTTTTTTGAAAATAGTACTCGAACACATAAAAGTTTTGAGGTAGCTGAGAAAAAATTAGGCTTAGAAGTGATTGAGTTTGAAGCAAGTAGAAGTTCTGTGCAAAAAGGAGAAACGTTATACGACACAGTACTAACGATGTCGGCAATTGGTGTAGATGTAGCAGTCATTCGTCATGGTAAAGAAAATTATTACGATGAATTGATTCAAAGTAAAACGATTCAATGTTCTATTATTAACGGTGGGGACGGGAGTGGACAACACCCTACACAATGTTTATTGGATCTGATGACTATTTATGAAGAATTTGGTGGATTTGAAGGCTTGAAAGTGGCGATTGTGGGAGATATTACACATTCTCGCGTTGCTAAATCAAATATGCAGTTATTAAACCGTTTAGGCGCTGAAATTTATTTTTCAGGTCCAGAAGAGTGGTACGATCATCAGTTTGATGTCTATGGACAATATGTGCCATTAGATGAAATTGTTGAAAAAGTCGATGTGATGATGTTGCTTCGCGTGCAGCACGACCGTCATGATGGTAAGGAAAGTTTTTCAAAAGAAGGCTATCATTTGGAATATGGTTTAACCAACGAACGGGCAACTCGTTTACAGAAACACGCAATTATTATGCATCCAGCGCCAGTCAATCGGGATGTTGAACTGGCAGATGAATTAGTGGAAAGTCTGCAATCAAGAATCGTCGCGCAAATGAGTAACGGAGTCTTTATGCGCATGGCAATTTTGGAAGCAATTTTACATGGAAAGGCCTAGGTGGAGAAATGAAGACGTTAATTAAGAATGGAAAAATCATCAAAAAAGAGAATCAATTGATTGAGGCAGCACTTTGGCTAGAAAATGGTGTGATTCACGCAATCGGAGAATCGTTTGACGAAGCAGATTTTGAGCAAGTGTTTGATGCGAAAGGGCAACTAATCACGCCAGGCTTGGTGGATGTGCATGTTCACTTTAGAGAACCAGGCTTTACGTATAAAGAAACGATTAAAACGGGTAGTAAAGCTGCTGCTCGCGGTGGTTTTACTACGGTTTGCGCAATGCCCAATTTGAATCCAGTACCAGATACGGCTGAAAAATTAAGTGAGGTTTACGACTTAATTCAAAAAGATGCAGTCGTGAAAGTTTTACAATATGCCCCCATTACAGAAGAGCTACGGAGTGAAGTTTTAACCAATCAGAAGGCCTTAAAAGAAGCGGGCGCCTTTGCATTTACGAATGATGGTGTTGGTGTCCAAACGGCAGGAACGATGTACTTAGCCATGAAAGAAGCGGCTGCATTAAATATGGCACTTGTTGCGCACACGGAAGATGAATCTTTATTATTTGGTGGTGTGATGCATGAAGGAGAAGTTTCTAAGAAATTAGGCCTACCAGGGATTTTAAGTGCAACGGAAGCTTCACAAATTGCTCGGGATATTACTTTAGCGAAAGAAACAGGCGTTCATTATCATGTTTGTCATGTTTCAACAGAAGAAAGCGTGCGCGTTATTCGGGATGCTAAAAAAGCAGGGATTCACGTAACAGCCGAAGTTTCGCCACACCATTTAATTTTAGTCGATGAGGATATTCCTGGTGACGAAGGGTTTTGGAAAATGAACCCACCATTACGTGGTTTAGCAGATCGACAAGCATTGATTGACGGCTTGTTAGATGGCACGATTGACTGTATTGCTACCGACCATGCGCCCCATGGTTTAGAAGAAAAACAACAATCATTTTTAAACGCACCTTTTGGTATTGTCGGTAGTGAAACGGCCTTCCAATTGATTTATACGAACTTTGTCGAAACAGGCATTTTCACATTAGAACAAGTGATTGATTGGATGGCAGTGAAACCGGCAGAAATTTTTGGATTAAACGCAGGAACACTAACAATTGGTGCACCAGCAGATATTGCAGTTTTTGACTTAGCAACAGCTGCACCAATTGATGCAGAAGCATTTGAATCAATGGCTGTCAATACACCATTTACAGGGTGGACAGTAAAAGGAAAGACACTTATGACATTTGTTGACGGAGCATTAGCTTGGTCGGAGGAGGCGCAGTAGGTTTGAAAAGGTTATTGATTTTAGAAGACGGAACAGTATTTGAAGGAAAAGCGTTTGGTGCAGAAGGCAATGTAGTAGGAGAAGTTGTTTTTACTACTGGCATGACAGGTTACCAAGAAGCAATTACTGACCAAAGTTTTAATGGACAAATGATTACTTTTACGTATCCATTAGTTGGAAATTACGGAGTCAACCGAGATGATTATGAATCCATTGCCCCAACCTGTAAAGGTGTCATTGTTAAAGAGCATGCGCGGGTTGCTTCAAATTGGCGTCAACAAATGACCTTGGATGAATTTTTAAAGCGCAAAGGGATTCCGGGAATTTCAGGAATTGATACGCGTGCGCTGACTCGTAAGTTACGATCAGCTGGAACAATGAAAGGGAGCATCATTGATGCCGTGGATGATTTGCCGCATGCGTTTGATCAATTAAAAGCGACAGTCATGCCGAAAAATCAAGTGGCACAAGTGTCTACCACTAAGCCTTATCCAAGTCCAGGTATTGGGCGTAATGTAGTCGTCGTTGATTTTGGGTTGAAACATAGTATTTTGCGAGAATTATCAAAACGGCAATGCAACTTAACCGTGTTGCCTTATAATACAACGGCCGAAGAGATTTTAGAATTAAGTCCCGATGGTGTCATGTTGACAAATGGGCCTGGAGATCCCAAAGATGTGCCTGAAGCTATTGAAATGATTCAAGAAATTCAAGGAAAAGTTCCAATTTTCGGCATCTGCTTAGGTCATCAGTTATTTTCATTAGCAAATGGTGCGGATACGTATAAGATGAAGTTTGGACATCGCGGTTTGAATCATCCTGTACGAGAAATTGCAACAGGACGCATTGATTTCACTTCACAAAATCACGGATATGCCGTGGATGAAGCAACAATTGATCCAGAAAAATTACTTGTGACCCACGTGGAAGTCAATGATGGAACGGTTGAAGGCGTGCGTCATCGAGATTATCCAGCTTTTACTGTGCAATATCACCCAGATGCGGCTCCAGGACCGCACGATGGTCTTCATTTATTTGACGAATTTATGGAATTAATGGATGCATGGAAGGAGCAAAACTAATGCCAAAACGAACGGACATCAAGAAAATCATGGTGATTGGTTCAGGACCAATCATTATTGGACAAGCAGCAGAATTTGACTATGCAGGCACACAAGCCTGTTTAGCGCTAAAAGAAGAAGGGTATGAAGTTGTCTTAGTAAACTCAAATCCAGCGACTATTATGACCGATAAGGAAATCGCGGATCATGTTTATATCGAACCGATTACTTTAGAATTTGTTTCAAGAATTTTGCGAAAAGAACGTCCTGATGCTCTTCTACCAACATTAGGTGGTCAAACTGGATTAAATATGGCGATGGAATTATCGGAATCAGGAATTTTAGATGAGCTAAATGTAGAATTGCTAGGAACAAAGCTCAGTGCGATTGACCAAGCGGAAGACCGTGATTTATTTAAACAATTGATGGAAGAATTAGAACAACCGATTCCAGAAAGTGAAATTGTCAATACGGTGGAACAAGCCGTGGCTTTTGCCAAACGAATTGGCTATCCAATTATCGTTCGTCCCGCATTTACTTTAGGTGGAACAGGCGGCGGCATGTGTGATACGGAAGAAGAACTCCGTCAGATTGCCGAAAACGGTCTGAAATTATCACCAGTTACACAATGTTTAATTGAAAAAAGTATTGCTGGTTTTAAAGAAATTGAATATGAAGTGATGCGTGATTCGGCCGATAATGCGATTGTGGTTTGTAACATGGAAAACTTTGATCCTGTCGGTATTCACACTGGGGATTCGATTGTTTTTGCTCCGAGTCAAACCTTATCAGATTATGAATACCAAATGTTGCGAGATGCGTCTTTGAAAATTATTCGTGCATTAAAAATTGAAGGTGGCTGTAATGTTCAATTAGCTTTGGACCCGCATAGCTTTAATTATTATGTGATTGAAGTGAATCCTCGTGTTTCTCGCTCATCTGCACTTGCTAGTAAAGCCACAGGGTATCCAATTGCGAAGTTAGCCGCAAAAATTGCTGTTGGTTTAACATTAGATGAAATGAAAAATCCAGTTACTGGAACCACTTATGCCGAATTTGAACCGGCTTTGGACTATGTTGTTTCCAAAATTCCTCGTTGGCCTTTTGACAAATTTGAAAAAGGTGCTCGAGAACTAGGAACGCAAATGAAAGCAACCGGGGAAGTCATGGCAATTGGCCGCAATATTGAAGAATCCTTATTAAAAGCAGTTCGTTCTTTAGAAATTGGTGCTTATCACAACGAGTTAGCAGAACTAAGTCATGTCAGTGATTTAGAATTAACGAAGAAAATGGTCCATGCGCAAGATGATCGATTGTTCTACTTATCAGAAGCCATTCGTAGAGGATATAGCATCGAAGAATTACAAAGTTTAACGAAAATTGATTTATTCTTCTTGGATAAACTTTTACACATTATCGAAATTGAAACGACCCTTGAAAGTCACGTGGACAACGTAGCTATCTTGAAAGAAGCCAAACAAAATGGCTTTTCTGATCGGAAAATCGCAGCACTTTGGGGACAAACAGAACAAGCCATCGCTGACTTCCGCAGAGCCAATCAAATTGTGCCCGTCTATAAAATGGTGGATACGTGTGCTGCAGAGTTTGAATCACACACGCCTTATTTTTATAGCACGTATGAAGTGGAAAACGAAAGCAATGTTTCGAAAAAGCCTTCTGTACTAGTATTAGGTTCTGGTCCCATTCGCATTGGTCAAGGGGTCGAGTTTGATTATGCAACGGTTCATTCTGTCAAAGCGATCCAAGCGGCTGGTTATGAGGCAATTATTATGAATAGTAATCCTGAAACAGTTTCAACAGATTTCTCTGTTTCTGATAAATTATACTTTGAGCCATTAACTTTAGAAGACGTCATGAATGTGATTTATTTATAAAATCCGAT
>OKHC01000117.1_pt1 | contig 11298 bp, 10 predicted proteins | sample 1612451 | NCBI WGS metagenome assembly OKHC01 (sample SAMN04436796, study PRJEB24849) | human gut metagenome | biome: human gut; feature: NICU; material: stool | host: Homo sapiens | place: USA: Saint Louis, MO | collected 2011-05-10 | reverse complement strand
AAAAGAGTCAAATTCAAGGGATTTCGTTCGCCTAAATTCGGTAAAACTTGAGAAATATAATCAATAAATGTTGAATTTGGTGAAAGTAATAAAATATTATCCGCTGTAATTTCTGCTCGATGTTGATAAAGTAAATAAGCAATCCGTTGCATAATCGCAGACGTTTTCCCACTACCAGCAATCCCGTTGACTAGTAGGAGTGGTTGCGTTTCGTCACGAATTATTTGATTTTGTTCTTGTTGAATGGTTGTCGTAATGTCCTTCATATAAGGAGAAGCATCTTCTTCTAAAGAATGCAATAACACATCATCTTGAATCGCAATGGTTGTGTCAAAATAGTTGATTAATTGATCTTTTTCAATAATTAACTGTCTTTTCAAATCAAGTTGTACTGGAATGGTTTGTTGATGTGCCATGTAGGCTGTTTTCCCTAAAACATTGTCATAAAATAACGAAGCAATCGGTGAGCGCCAATCGTGAATGCGCGTTTCTTCTTCTAAAGAAGTAAAATCGTTTACGCCAATATAAAAGTTTTCTGGCTCTTCAGGGCTGTCTTCAAAAGTCACGCCAATTTTGCCAAAATAAGGAACTTGTAATAGACGTTTCACTTTGTCTAAATTTTTAGCCGTTGCTTCATTTTTTAAGTTCCACTGATCAATTTCACGGTTCTTCATTTCCAACATGGGAAACGTTTCTAGATTATCGGCATAACTATCAAAATTCAGCTTAGAATCGCGACCAAATTCTTCTAGCATATGTTTGCCATCTTTCATTGTGTTCGCCAATTGCTCTTCGTAAACTTTTTTAGCCGCTTGCAGCTCATGATAAACCGTTGTTAAATGCTGTTGTTCATAAATTTTTTCATCGGTCATGGAGATTCCTCCTTTTAATAACATGACTGAATAGTATACGTTACTTTTAGCATAAATGCAAGCGCTGTTTATGAGGAAATGGCGAATCTTATCGCCTAGTCATTCAGATTTTTCAAGAAATATGATAAAGTAGAGAGGAGATAAAGGAGGCAATCATAATGATTTTTGATACACATACACATTTGAATGCAGAACAATTTAATGATGATATTCCAGAAACGATTGCACATGCCCAAGAATTGGGTGTTACAGAGATGGCCGTGGTCGGTTTTGATGAACCAACGATTGAAAAATCTCTTTTACTTAGTCAGGAATATGCCAATATTTATAGTATCATTGGTTGGCATCCAACAGAAGCGGGTAGCTATACGCCAGAGGTTGAACGACGATTACAAGAACAATTAACGTTGCCAAAAATTGTCGCATTAGGTGAAATCGGTCTTGACTATTACTGGATGGAGGATCCTAAAGAGGTGCAAGAAAAAGTCTTTCGCCGTCAAATTGCGATTGCTCGGGAAATGAATTTACCGTTTAGTGTGCATACGAGAGAGGCATTAGAAGATACCTATCGAATTTTAAAAGATGAAAAAGTTTCAGATATTGGTGGAATCATGCATAGTTTCAGTGGCGATGCTGAGTGGATGAAGAAATTTTTAGATTTAGGTCTGCATATTTCTTTTAGTGGCGTCGTGACGTTTAAAAAGGCGTTGGATGTTCAAGAAGCGGCGATGGCGGTACCACTCGAACGAATGTTGGTGGAAACAGATGCACCCTATTTAGCCCCTGTTCCTTATCGTGGTAAACGGAATGAACCAGGCTATACACGATACGTAGTGGAAAAAATTGCTGAATTACGACAACTAACCTTTGAAGAAGTGGCAGAACAAACGAGAGTCAACGCTCATCGCTTGTTTCGGATAGATAAATGAAGGAAAAAATGAAAGTTGCAGAAATCATTGTCGTTGAAGGAAAAGACGACACACGCCGCATTCAAGAGGTAGTTGCAGCGGATACGATTGAAACGATTGGCTGTGCTATCAATGATGAAATTTTGAAACAAATTGAACACGCACAAGAAACGAGAGGCGTGATTATTTTTACAGATCCAGACTATTCGGGCGAAAAAATTCGTAAAACAATAATGGAAGTCGTTCCTGATGCAAAGCATGCTTTTTTATCAAGAAAAGTCGCAGTGCCTAAAAAAAATGGCGGTAGCCTAGGGGTTGAACATGCTAGTGATGAAGCAATTATTGAAGCATTAAAAAAAGTCGTAACACCTGTTCAAGCTGATGAAGACTATCAAGAAATTCCTAGACAAACACTAGTTGAATATGGTTTAATAGCGGGAGCAAATGCCAAAAAATACCGTGAATTATTAGGAGATGACCTAAGAATTGGCTATACAAATAGCAAACAGTTAGTCAAACGGTTAAGCATGTTTCGGATTACAGAAACAGAATTGAAAGAAAGCATGACACGTATTTTAAAAGAACTTGCAAACGAAGAATAACTACATGGAGGAACAAGCGTGACGGACTATAAAGAAATTGCCACACCATCCAGAACCAAAGAAATACTAAAAAAACATGGATTTTCATTTAAAAAGAGTTTAGGTCAAAATTTTTTGACAGAGCCTAATATTTTAAGAAAAATTGTAGAAACAGCGGGAATCAATCAGCAGACAAATGTTGTCGAAGTCGGGCCTGGAATTGGTGCATTAACAGAGCAATTAGCGATGAACGCGGCACAAGTTGTGGCTTTTGAGATTGATGATCGCTTGATTCCTGTCTTAGCGGATACCTTAAGTCGCTATGATAATGTAACAGTGGTGCATCAAGATGTTTTAAAAGCTGATTTGGTCGAGACAACCAACCAAGTTTTTCAAGAGAAGTATCCGATTAAAGTGGTGGCTAATCTACCTTACTATATTACTACGCCAATTATGATGCATTTTTTAGAATCTTCTTTAGATGTAGCTGAAATGGTTGTGATGATGCAAAAAGAGGTCGCTGATCGAATTGCTGCTAAACCAGGAACGAAAGCTTATGGCTCATTATCAATTGCTGTCCAATATTTTATGGAAGCAAGTGTCGCCTTTATTGTGCCAAAAACAGTTTTTGTGCCGCAGCCCAATGTTGACTCGGCGATTATTAAATTGACACGCCGTGCTACACCAGCAGTGACAGTGACCAATGAAAAAGAATTTTTCAAATTAACCAAAGCAAGTTTCCAATTAAGACGTAAAACATTGTGGAATAACTTAACGCATTTTTATGGGAAAGATGAACAAACGGTGGCTTGGCGATAAGAGAGCCTAGCTGAAGCAGAAATTGATCGTTCTAGACGTGGTGAAACATTGTCTTTAGAAGAATTCGCTCGTTTAAGTAATGCTTTAGAAAAAAATAAACCAGTATAAAAAAGAACTTTCTGTTATTTATGAGAAATAACAGAAAGTTCTTTTATGTGTCTTGACACATTGCGGCCGTTCAGCTACACTTGAGAAAAACAAAAGGTGTCATGACATCTTCAGGAGGCAGTTTTAATGAAAACAAACTCAGTAAAACGTTTAACAATTTCAGCACTTTTAATTGCAATGGGGATTATCATTCCAATGGTTATGCCAAGAATTACCATTGGTCCAGCCAGTTTTACGTTAGCAAGTCACGTCCCAGTTTTTATTGCCATGTTTATTTCTCCAGTGGTGGCAATTGCGGTTAGTCTAGGAACAGGTTTTGGTTTTTTCTTATCCGCAACACCGATTATTGCTTTGCGGGCCTTATCTCATTTGATTTTTGCAGTCATTGGCGCAGTGATTTTACAAAAGCATCCAGAAATTTTAATTAATAAAGAGGGGAAATTCACTTTATTAAATGGGAAATTACAGTTGTTTAACGTGGGAATTGGAGTGATTCATTCCGCTGCCGAGCTAGTGGTTGTTTCTGTATTTTACACAATGGGCAACTTGCCAGGAACTTATTATACAGCCGGCTTCATGTATTCTATTTTTCTTTTGATGGGCGTTGGTGGATTAATTCATAGTTTGGTGGATTTCAGTATTGCCTACTTTTTAGCAAGTACCTTAAGTAAACATGTAGATATTCCAACTTTTACAGAAGCGAAACAACCCAAAGTGATAAAGAAGAAGGTTAAATTAGCATAAAGAGAAACAATCGAGGCATCCGTCATTGCGACGGATGCCTCGAGATTTTTTTATTTAATGACTTCTTCTGTTTGAGGGTCGAAGAAATGTCCTTTGTTAATATCAAAAGCTAAGTCAATCATTTCACCAGGATGGTGGAAGTCACGAGCATCTACTTTTGAGATAAACTCTGTATCACCAATTTTTGTATAAAGCATGGATTCAGCCCCTAATAATTCAGAAACAACGACTTCAGATTTAATCACCGCATCTTTCATTGCCGTTAAAGCCACTTGTTCGCTATGAATATCTTCTGGACGAATACCGAAAATTAATTCTTTGCCTTCATAACCATGTTCAACAAGCTCTTTGTTTCTTCCTTCAGGAATTGCTAGTTTTAAACCATGTTGGTTAGAAATAACCCCATTGTTTAAGGTAACTTTGAAGAAATTCATGGCAGGTGAGCCGATGAACCCAGCTACGAACATATTTTTTGGTGTATTGTAAACTTCTTTTGGTGAACCAATTTGTTGAATAAAGCCATCTTTCATAATTACGATTCGATCAGCCATGGTCATCGCTTCGGTTTGGTCATGTGTCACATAAATTGTCGTAGTTTCTAAACGTTGGTGTAGTTTAGCGATTTCAGCACGCATGGCTACACGTAATTTTGCATCCAAGTTTGATAAAGGTTCATCCATTAAAAAGACTTTGGCATCACGGACAATTGCCCGGCCAAGTGCAACACGTTGGCGTTGTCCACCAGAAAGCGCGGCATGTTTACGTTGTAAGTACTCTGTTAAGCCCAGAATATCCGCAGCATTTTCCACCCGTTTTTTAATTTCAGCTTTATCATATTTTCTTAGTTTTAAACCAAAAGCCATGTTATCAAAAACAGTCATATGCGGGTAAAGCGCATAGTTTTGGAAAACCATAGCAATATCACGATCTTTCGGTGCAACGTCATTCATGACTTTGTCCCCAATTGATAATTCACCTTCAGTAATATCTTCTAAGCCAGCAATCATGCGCAATGTTGTTGATTTACCGCAACCAGAAGGTCCGACAAAGACGATAAATTCACGGTCTGTAATTTCTAAGTTAAAATCTGTAACAGAATAATGTTCTGCATTGTCATATTTTTTATACACATTTCTAAGCGCCATTTCCACCATTTGATAAGTCACTCTTTTCTTTTTGATTTGTTACTCATAGTTTAAATGAAAACGCTATCTTTCAGCAAGGGAGAGTTGCACAAGAAAAAGAAGACTTTTTCGTCAAGGTGACAAAGGGCAAACACTCTCAGCGGATTTATCGCTAAACTTTTGTTATAATATAACAAAGACAGGAGTTGGATAACATGAAAATCGCTTTAATCGCTCATGATCGTAAAAAAACATTAATGATCAAACTAGCAACCGCTTATAAACATATTTTAGAAAAACATGAATTGTATGCAACGGGAACGACAGGCATGAAAGTGATGGAAGCAACTGGCCTACCCGTGCATTGTTTTAAATCGGGGCCATTAGGTGGGGATCAACAGATTGGCGCAATGATATCAGAAGACAACATTGATTTAGTTATTTTTTTAAGAGATCCTCTTTCCGCACAACCACATGAACCAGATGTGACAGCTTTGATTCGTCTAAGTGATGTCTATGAAATTCCTTTAGCGACCAATATCGGCAGTGCTGAAATTCTTTTGAGAGGTGTCGAGGCGGGGTTTGCGGACTTCCGTGAGGTTATCCATGAAGGGGATCGTCGACCGTTAGCTTTTTAGAGAACCTTAATGGTTATTTTGACTATTTTGTGGTATATTTTATGAGGACTTTTGTCCAAATAAAATAACAGAGTAGGAGACAAAGCGTTAAGTGCTAAAAGGATGGGATGTTGCCTTTTGGACGAAGAACATAAACAGTGTGTTGCTAGAAAGTAAAGGTTCTTACTTTGCTTATCATCAGAACAACACGTTCAGCTTTTTAATGTTCGCGGTTTTGTTTTCGCATTCGCTGCATGGTTCGTCATGTAGCAGCTCTTAGAGGAGATGCTAAAAATGACAAAGAAAAAATTTGGCACAAAATCCATTGCGTTAATGGGCGTACTCATTGCGGTGGTCGTTGTCTTTTCACGCTTTTTTGCGTATGAAACAACGTTTTTAAAAATCAGTTTCACGTTTATCCCAGAATCATTGATTGGGATGATTTTCGGACCTTTTTGGGCTGGAATCGGCACGGCGGTGGCTGATGTGGTAGGAATGTTGCTTTTTCCAAAGGCAGGCTATTTTCCTGGGTTTACTTTAAATGCCTTTTTGGCTGGTGCTATTTATGGTTATTTCTATTATAAGAAAGAAATGACATGGCAACGAGTGATTTTGGCGACATTGTTGGTCACCGTTTTAATTAATATCATTTTAACTCCTTTGTGGTTAAGTTTAATGTATGGCGTCAATCTAGCAAATTTTGCTTGGTGGGTACCACGCTTAATTAAAACAGTTATTTTCTTTCCTATTCAAGTAATTGCCACTTATTATTTAGGCAATAAAATTCCCTTTAAACGTTTATTTGGGAAGCCATTATCTGAATTAGATCAATAAATTTAAAATTAAAAGAGTCACTTTTCATCATCCCAGAAAAGTGACTCTTTTTTATTGTGCTTTTTGATTAAACTGCGCTTCGTAAAGGTCACGATAATAACCCTGTTCTTTTTGCAATAATTCGTCATGGGTGCCAATTTCAACCACTTGACCATTATCCATAACTAGAATTTTTTCAGCACTTTTGATTGTTGCTAAGCGATGGGCAATAACAAAACTGGTCCGGCCAGTCATCATTTGTAAAAAAGCATCCTGAATTTTTTGCTCGGTCAATGTATCAACTGAACTGGTCGCTTCATCTAAAATAAGCATCGGCGGATTACTAATCATCGTGCGTGCAATAGTCATTAATTGTCGTTGTCCTTCAGAAATTTTAACGCCTTGAGAACCAATCTCGGTATCTAGTCCTTGAGGTAAACGCATGACGAAATCAAAAATATGGGCTTTTTTCATGGCTTCTATAATTTCTTCGTCAGAGGCTTCAGGATTCCCGTACGTTAAATTTTCCCGAATGGAGCTATCGAATAGCCAAGTATCTTGGAGAACCATACCAAAACTTTTTCGCAAGCTATCCCGAGTAATTTGAGTAATGTCGTGAGTATCAACCGTAATTTGACCATGGTCGACCTCGTAAAAGCGCATTAACAAATTCACTAATGTTGATTTACCCGCACCGGTTCGCCCAACAATGGCAATTGTTTCTCCTGGTTCAGCAATTAAATTAAAGTTTTCGATTAAAGGTCGCGTCGGCGTGTAAGAAAAATCAACGTCTTTAAATTCAACACGGCCTCGCGCTTCTTTCAAAACAATTGCGTTCGGGGCATCAGGACGTTCAACTGGTTGATCCATCATATCAAAGGTACGTTCCAATCCAGCTAAGGCGGCTTGGATTTGGTTGGTGATTCCTGAGAGTTCAATAAAAGGTTTAGAAAATTGACTAGAGTAAATGGTGAAACTGGAAATAACACCAACTGTGACTAAAGGATTGCCACTTAAAACTAACAAGCCACCGACTAATCCAATCGATAAATAAGATAAATGGTCGATAAATCGAGAAAGTGGGTTGGTTAAGGAGGAAGAAAACTGAGCCTTCTGTCCTTTTTCATACAACGTTTGATTCAATGCTTCAAATGTTTCTTGCGTAGCTTGTTCTTGGTGAAAGGCTTTAACAATTTTTTGGTTGCCAACCATTTCTGAAACGAAGCCGGAAATTTCACCAACAATCGTTTGTTGTGCAGCAAAGTTTTTTTGTGAAGCTTTTGCAACAAGCCAGTTTACAATAAAAATAATCGGCGTACTGATAAGAACCACTAATGTGAGCAGGGGACTTAGCCGGATCATAAAGAGCAAAGCAACAACGACGGTGGCCATGCCAGAAAATAGTTGGTTGAAGACAGCCGAGCAAGCCATTGAAATATTGTCAATATCGTTGGTAAAGCGACTGACGATATTTCCGTGTGATGTTTGGTCATAATAACTTAACGGTAATTGATTTAAATGGGCAAAGGCGTCTTTTCTCAGCTGTGTGGTCGATAAATAAGACACGCGATTACCGAGACGTTGAATCAGCCATTGACTTAGAACGGTTACGAGTAAAATCCCTGCTAATAAACCTAAAATTTCGATGAGTTGCGCAGCATTGACTTGTCCTTTACCAACCATTGTATCAACGGATTTACCTATATAATAAGTCATGAGGACAGTCGAAAAACCACTGAGAATTCCTAGGATTAAGGCGCCAATAATTTCTTTTGGATAGCGTAGTAAATACGGCTTAAAACGTGAGAAGGCACCAAAATGAATTTTTTTAGTTTGCATGGGTATCCTCCTCCTGTGACGCAACGATTTCTTGATACTCTTTAGAAGAAGTAAGTAATTCTTCGTGGGTGCCAAGGCCAGCGACTTTTCCACTATCTAGGACTAAAATTTGATTCGCCGTAGCAATCGAACTCACGCGTTGTGAAATTAAAATAACGGTTGTCTCTGCTCGTTCTTTTTGTAAAGCACGGCGCAGATTCAAATCTGTTTGATAGTCGAGGGCACTCAAGGAATCATCTAAAATAAGTAAATGCGGTTTCCTAATCAAGGCACGTTCAATTGTCAACCGTTGTCTTTGTCCACCAGAAAAGTTTTTTCCGCCTTCGTTAACAGGCGTGTCTAACCCTTGGTCTAATTGTTCAACAAATTCTTTACATTGGGCGATAGCTAATGCTTCCCAACAGTCTTCATCAGTTGCATTTGGTTTGCCCCATTGTAAGTTTTCTCGAATAGTCCCTGTAAATAAGACGGCAGTTTGTGGGACACTTGCCACTTGTTGGCGTAAAGTAAAGAGCGGCCAATCGCGCACATTTACACCATTAATAAAAAGGTTTCCTGCACTCACATCATAAAATCTGGGAATGAGTTGGGTTAAGGTACTTTTCCCGCTGCCGGTAGGTCCTGTGATGCCGAGAATTGAGCCTTTAGGAATCGTAAAATTGATATTTTCCAAAGCCAAACCGGCCTCTGGTTCATAGCGAAAATCTACATGGTCAAAGGTAATATCACCAAATTGTGGCGATGTTTTTGCTGATTCTGGTGTATCTGCTAACTGGCTTTCTACAATTAAAACCTCATTGACACGGTTTGCGGAAGCGGCAGCTCGCGTAAAAATTACCACGAGATTAGAAGCAACAATTAAAGCGAGCATCATTTGATTCATATAATTGATCAATGCTAAAACTTCCCCTTGTTGCAGGGAACCGAAAGAAACTTTTAAGCCACTAAAATAAAGTAAAAATAAAATTCCAACATTCATAATCAAAGTGGTTAAAGGCGTTAATAAAGCAGAGACATTCGATACGCGAATGTAAATATCGCCTAAATCATCTGAAGCTTTATCAACATGTCGTTGCTCTGTTTCCTTTCTAGCAAACGCACGGATCACACGGACACCGCTTAAGTTTTGACTGATTTGACGGTTTAACCGATCCAAATATTCTTGGACTTTTTGATATAAAGGCACAGTCACTTTAATGATAATAAAGAGAATAAGGCTAAAAATTGGTAAAAGTAATAGGAAAAGAAAACCCATCTGCACGTCAATGTAAAAAGCCATGACCACAGAACCGATACTTAAAAAAGGTGTCCGAATGACCAACCGAATAAACATCGCTAAAGCCAATTGAAGCTGGTTGATATCGTTTGTGATCCGGGTGATGAGGGTATCTGTACCAAAACTATTCAATTCTTTGTGTGAAAGCTGATTAATTTTCTTCATTAATTGATTTCTTAGCTCCGTCCCAAAACCTTGCGAAGCGACTGAAGCATAATATTGACAAATCATGACAAAAAATAAACCAACTAACGACATAACAAGCATCCAGAGGGCCATTTCTATGACAGTCTGTCGGTCGTTTTGACGAATACCGACATCGACTAAGTGAGCCATGAATAAGGGCAAGACTAACTCGAAACAAGCTTCTAAAAATTTGAAGACTGGACCGAGGATAATTTGTTTTCGATAATTTTTTGCGTATTTCAATAAACCAAACATAAGATTCCTCCCTTTGCTGCTCTCATTGTAGCCTAATCTTTCAATGAAAGAAAGTTGTTCGCTACATTTTCTCAACTTCTGTTAAAATAGAAGAAAAGCGCAAAGAAGTGGAGTGTGACAGAAACGTGGAAAAAATGAGTCAGGTTATTTTGTTATTTTTTATTTATTCCTTTATCGGCTGGTTATGGGAAACTGTGTATTGTTCATTAAAAGCCAAAAAATTTGTTTATCGAGGATTTTTGGTAGGGCCTTATTGTCCTATTTATGGATTTGGGGTCTTAAGCGTTCTCTATTTTGTGGAACCCTTTGAGAACAATCTCTTGGTATTGTATGTCGGATCGGCTGTTTTAGTGACGATTTTAGAATATGTCACTAGTTATGGCTTGGAAAAATTGTTCCATGCCTCTTGGTGGGATTATCATGATGTACCTTTTAATTTAAACGGTCGCGTGGCTTTACCGGTTTCTCTTTTTTGGGGATTGGGGTGTGTCTTGATTGTCAAAGTTATTCAACCAGAAATCGCCAAAGTTGTCAGTTTTTTACAAGCAATCTTTGGCAACTACTTAGCACTTTGCATAGTGATTGTAATGGGGCTTGACTTAATTTATACGTTGCTGAACATGCAAGGTTTCAAAAAACTTATTACCGAGATGGGCCAAACGTTGGAAACGAACCAACAAGAATTTAAGCAACGGTTGAACACAAAAATGGAAATCGCTACAGCTGATTGGCAGAAGTTAAAAGAACGAACCAAAAAAGAGCATTTCCAAAATCGGTTAAATTTCCAACAACGTCGTTTTATTAACAATTACCCAAAACTAACTTTAAAAAACATTAAAAATTCCAAAGAAGTTCGGCATCTCTTAGAAGATTTGAAGAAAAAGGGCCAATAATTAACAAAAAATATTACAAAATATTTCAAGCAATGGTCTAATGAGATGAAAAAAAGAAAAATCGTCAAAAGCTAGTTTTTAAGGCGTCTTAAGAAATTCTTAAAGAATTGAGATAGAAATGGACTAATGAATAAACGCAGGATAAAAAAAGAGTTGCATTTAAATTGTAACAAATTGTAACATGATTGAAATAAAACAAGCCCTCCTGACTAGTATAATGAGTAGGTGTTTTAGATAAGTTAGGAAAGGTGTTGGATTTAGTG
>OKHC01000116.1_pt1 | contig 11396 bp, 8 predicted proteins | sample 1612451 | NCBI WGS metagenome assembly OKHC01 (sample SAMN04436796, study PRJEB24849) | human gut metagenome | biome: human gut; feature: NICU; material: stool | host: Homo sapiens | place: USA: Saint Louis, MO | collected 2011-05-10 | reverse complement strand
CACTAAAAATAAACGAAAAAACAGCCTGCACGCTCGTTATTCAACGGCAGGTACAGGCTATTTTCATTGTTACGAAGCGTTTCTAGTCCGCTTCAGATAATTGGTACTTGATCCATCTTGCCTTCTTAAAATTGAGGTAAGACCAATGGATTTTGTTGTTGCCAATCTGTCTGATAAAAACGATCATCAATTTGATACGTTAACTTTTTAGACACAGGTTGTTTCATAAATTCATCTACTTGACGATCAACAGCGAGCCAACCACGCCAACCTAAATGAATCGTGTCCGCCATAAAGTAGCGTTCATTACTACATGTTGAGAAGTCAGCAATGTTAGTAAACCCTTGCTCTTGAAGTTGATATTTCAGCTTGCGTGCTACTTGTTGCAACATATCTTGTGACAAGCCCGTATAGTCCGACCAACGTTTGTTAACAGGTGGGATTACAAATAAAACATCGACATTTTTTTCTGCTAACTGTTCTAACGCAGCTTGGAAATCACCATATTCTGGAGAAAAACGATAATCCCATTTCTTTTGTGAATGAGCTAATTTCGGTAAAACTGGTTTAATCCGTTGGCGATAAAAACCGTTACTAATTTCAAACTTATTATTATTAATGGCTTTTGCCGCAATTTTTCCAGCTAGCTGATCTAATTCATTAAAATTATACGTAGCAGGTAATTGTTTCATATCTTTTTCAACAATTGGTTCTCTGCTAACCATGCCAATTTGGCTAAACAATTCATCTTCACGATTCAAGAAACGGAGATTCATTATAAAATAATCTCGTTGAGAGCGTTGGGGAAGTTGCCCTGCCTGCAGATTTGCCAAGGTTTCCATTAAGACTTTGTCTTTTTGAACAACTGGAAATTTGGTCAAACGTTGTGCTAGATATTGGTCACCGCTGGTTAATTCGGTTAAATTAGCTAACCATTGATAGGTTTGTAATTGTGAATAGTGTGCACCAAAACTATCATTAGGTACACCCTTTTTGACAAACCATTGCGGAGATAAAATAAAGACCGCTTTCTTATTGGCAATCGCATCGCCCATCGAATGAATGACCATCGCTTGGGTTAATGACTGTGTGCCCGCTTCTCCTAGTAAAAACGGTCGGTAGTTCCGTTGATACTTTTCAGAGAGCACACTAGGGTGGAAAGCACTAAATCGACTTAATTCAGAAGAGCCAAAAAAAGGAACATATTTACCAGAAGCCACTGCTTTGTTTTTAATCACATTGCCTTTTAAAACGTTCGGTGCCATTGACGTTGATGCTTCCTTCAACGTTTTTTCGGAAGTTAAATTGATTCTGAACGGTGCAAAAAAGAACACTGCAACCAAGACCGCTGAACAAAGCACTGGACCTAAGATTCTGATTAGTCGTTTTTTTCTAGACATTATTGTAAAGCTTCCACTTGTTGAATGATTTGTTTTGGTGTTCCCCATACTTCACGGTCAAAGTCTGATACAGGAACTTGGATTCCTAATTGTCCTTCAATTTCTACTAATAATTGAACCGTTGCTAAAGAGTCCAATAATCCTTCTTCAAATAATTGAATGTCTTGATTGTTCACAACTTCGTCTGTTCCTGTAATATCTTCTAAAATGTTTAATACTGTTTCTTGAATGTTCATTGTAAATTGCCCCTTTATATTTTTATTTTTGTTTATTTAAACCATAGTTTGTCTAAAAATCCTGAGAAAATCAGGAAGCTGACACAAACCGCTTGGAAAGGTAAAAAGACTGCAAATGCATGTGTAAATTTGTTTGATGGTATCTTGTCTTTATGTTTTTTCTTAAAACGTAGCCAAGCATCTGTCACACAAATTAGTGTTGCATGGTAGAGCCCATAAGCGATGTAGAACCACGTTAATCCATGCCAAATGCCCATGATTAAGAACAACGCAAAGTAACCAATATTAGAAGTCACAATCCGACTCTTAAAGACTTTCTTTTTCAATAAGAAAAACATTAAGCGCATGTAAATGTAATCACGGAACCAAAAAGATAAGGTCATGTGCCAACGATTCCAGAATTCTTTAATATTCCAACTTAGGAACGGTTTGTTAAAGTTCATTGGTGTATCATAGCCCATTAAATAACTTGTGCCAACGGCCAGTAAACTATAGCCTGCGAAATCAAAGAATAGATACAAACTGTAATTATACATATAGCCGACTGTCCACCAAGATAAACCACCTTGTGCCAAGGCCATTTTTTCCACATGTGGTAAAAAGACACCACCAAGATAATGACTGATAATAAACTTATATAAAAATCCTAGAAATAAATAAAAAATTCCTTTTTCTAAAAAGTCTAAATATTTCTCCGCACTCGGCGGGTTTTTCAAATCTTTTTCAAAGCGCCGATAACGATCGATGGGTCCTGAAGAAATAGTCGGGAAAAACAAGAGAAACTGAATGTAACGAAACGGATGATATTCTTTCATTACGCCATCCCGTAAATCCATGACCACTTGGACCGCTTTAAAGGTTAAATAAGAAATCCCTAAAAAGCCAAGTAAGGTTGTTTTGCCTGTCATGAAGGGAGAAACTTTCACCCAAACAAGCGGTAATATAGCTAAAAAGACAGCCAGATAAAAGACCCAACCTGCATTTTTATTTTTTCGATAAGCCGCATAGCCCCACGTTAGTAACGTTTGATAAATAACATATACAATCAGAGCGACTCCTTGTTGCCAAAATTCGCCACCAAAACTGATATATAGAAAGACCAGTGTCACGAGTGTTTGGTACCAAGGCCAACGTGTCCCTTTAATGGCTAAAGTTAAAATCATCGGCAACAAGGCCGCAATTAGCAGAACAAAGTAATACGGTGCATTATAGGGAATCATATGAGGAAAATTCATCATGTGGCATTCACCTCATTCATCAACCCTTTCCGATCAATTTTACCATTACTTGTCAAAGGTAATTGTTCAACATATACAAATTTTTGCGGAATCATATAGTCCATTGTCAACGTGGCTAATTCTTGTTTAATTGCCTTAGTTAATTGAAAATCACTTGAAAATTCATGTGCTTGCGGAACGACATAGGCAATTAATTGTTGGACTTTATTTCCTTGATATTTCGGCACAACGACTGCTTGTTTCACGTAGGAAACATTCGTTAAGTGATGATCCACTTCTTCTAACTCAATGCGGTAGCCATGCAATTTAATTTGAAAATCTAAGCGTCCCTCATACTGCAATAGGTTATCGACTAACTTTCCAGCATCGCCTGTGCGATAAGCTGGTACGCCATCTAATTGGAAAAAAGCTTCAGCTGTTTTCGCAGGATTATTTAGATAGCCTTTGGAAACACTTGGTCCAGCAATGACGATTTCACCAATTTCACCTGCAGGTAATTTTGACATGCCTTCCATAATATAAATTTGCGTATCCTCTTTCACATACCCGATTGGTAAACGTGGAACACTTTTTAAAACTTCTTGAGTGATTTCAATGGCACTAATCGCTACAGTCGCTTCTGTCGGCCCATACGTATTATAAATATGCGCAGTTGGGAAACGAGCGGCTAATTTCTCAGCCGTTGGTTTTGGTAATTCTTCTCCACAGAATAAAAACGTGCGCAGTGCTGGTAGATGTTCACCATCGAAGCTTGGTTCCATTAGACACAATTCAATAAAGGACGGTGTTGAAACCCAGACGTCGATTGTTAATTGTGGCAAACGCGTAAATAATTGTTTAAAATCGTTAATGATTTCATTGGGTAACGGAGTTAATGAGCCGCCTAACGCCAATGCGGGATAAATAGACATCACCGATAAATCAAACGAATAAGGTGCCTGTGCTAAAAAGCGGGCCCCTTCTTCTAAACCAAAATCTTGCAACAACCAATTCGTAAAGCTAACTAAATTATCATGGCTGATTTGCACACCCTTTGGTACGCCAGTTGTCCCTGAAGTGAAAATGATATAGTAATTACTTGCTCCTGTGACAGGTATTAACGCAGGCGCATGCCGGGGTGCATGTATCATCATTTCTGTTAATTCTTCCGCCGTAATTACTGGCACTTCAGTGGCTAACTCAGGCCATTCATGCACAGCAATCACTGCGGTTGGTTTGTCTACGTTTAGAATTAGTTCAATGCGTTCTTTTGGTGTATGTGCATCAATGGGGATATAGCTAAAACCAGCTTTCGATGCGCCTAAAAAACTCACAATCATTTCAAAATCTAATTCTCCATATACGACAATCGCTGACTTGTCCGTTTTCAGCTCAGCTAAATAAGCGGCTAGATTGTCTGACTTTTCTTTTAACTCTCCATACGTAGAGACTTTTTCTTCGGTTAAATAAACAGGCCGTTGGGGTTCTTTACGTGCCCATTCATCAATCGTTTGAATCATATTAATTACTTTTTCCATGTATAGCCGCCTCCTTAAAACTCGTTATAAATGAAGGTTCCTCCATTGATATTCTTGTAATGATAAAGATAAATTAATTCAATGACAATGAAAGAATAAAATAACGTTTTACCGATGAATTTAAGACTTTCGTTATTGAGAATTTTCTGAAAAGTTGTTTTCATTATCATTCACCTCCTAAGGTTAATCGCTATCCATTATTTTATGCTATATTTCAGCAAAGTCCATAGAAATTTCTTACAATTTAATAAAAAAACTAACAATTTCGTCACTTCTTAAATTTTCATGATTTTCATAAACGGAACTCTCATAATTTTTTCGCATAAAGAAACTGTAAAAACCGCTTCACAACGGCTTTTACAGTTTTTTAAAAATGGATGTGTCGAATCCTCCGCGCATAAATGGCAGCCGTTAAAATATAAAAAATTAGATAAACAATTATTAAGATTCCACAAGAAAGATATACTAACAAATATCCTGGACTCTTAATAAATTGGCTTAACAAATAAATGGCAAAGGTGGTATGCAAAATCCCAATGACCATCGGCGGAAAGAAAATCAAACTATTCTGTCGATAAATTTGCTTAGTTATCGCTTTACTAGAAACACCCATCCGTTTTAAAGTCACGTAATCTTGACGCTCACTTACAGCTGAAAACAGTTGTCGTAACATCAAAATACTGCCCGTAATAAACAACGCTAAAATTGCCACAAACATGGAGACATATAAAGTCAAGCCGTTAATTTTTCGTTCATAGCGTAAAGAGGCGTAGCGATCATTCATATTTAGCCGCCAAGTTTCTGTGACATCATCTTGCGTATTCTTTACCTCTTCGTTAGGCATTTGTTTGGCAAAACCACTCAACTGCTGGTTATTTTTTTCATACTTATACAAAATTGGCGCTTGCCATTCTGTGGCAATCTGTTTATTTACGGCTTCATAAAGTTTTTCACGGCTTTTCGTGTCAACATTTACGGCGTTAATCTGATACTGAATGGAATTTTTTGTCACTTTCTGATAAAGGGCATCGGAAACGACAATCGTTGGTAAGGAATATTGCAATAAAAAATTGCCTAGATAGTTAGGCAGCACTTGTTGCAGTTGTGCCTTCTCTCCTTCAACAAATTGCAGTTTCGATTCATAACGAGACATACCACTTAAAATATTGGTAAAGCTATCCATATAGATAACACTTTGGTCATTTTTTAAATGTAAATCGTTTAAATAAGGATTAATTTTTTGATAGTTGCGGTAATTTGAGAAGGATAAAACATTAACTGCTTCAATCGTTTCTTGTTCCTCTTGCGCTTGACCAATTCGCAAACTTCGTTCAATTCCAGTAATTTTATAAGAAAGTGTCACTTCATTTTTTATTTTGGTGTCCTTCGCTTCATCGAGAACTTTCTTCAATTTAGGATAGCTTTCCTGTGAAACTAAAAAGTCCACGGGGCCATAACTGTTGACCGTGTGCATACTAATCGTATACACAAAAACCATCACGCCGATCCCACTCAAGGCTGTCGCAATTAACAAGGTCAAACCAGTGAGTGTTTTGCTACTTTTAAATAAGTAGCGTTTGGCATTGCCTAAAGTAATCATGCGTAAATCTTGGTAATACCATTTTTTTCTATGATTAAATAAGCGAATGATAAAATACATGGTATAACGGAAAAATAAATAAGTTCCCACCACACATAGACCCAAAATGATAAAAGGCGTCAATGTAATAATCATCGGAATCGAGATATCCAATGAATCATTTAATTGTTTATACACAATACCTGTCGCTAAATTCCGAAAATCAAACGCAATAAAATAACCAGCCAGTAAACAAATACGTCCTAAAATACCTAGAAACTGCCGCCGTTTCGTTAAACGACTATAATTAATTTGACCAATTTTTTCTTGGTGCATAAGCTGTGATAATGGATAACGATAAATCATCCAAATACTTCTTAAGCAGACAATCAAAATCATAAATGCAAAAGCTACACCGGTTTCAATAACGGAACGCCAAGAAATATAGAAGAAACTGGGGACTTCTAAAAACATAACTTTGGCTAAAATCATTGAAAACAACTTGGTGAAAATCACTCCTAAAATAATTCCATTAATTAGTGAAACAAAGCCTAAAACTAAATTTTCTACTAAAAAAATTAGTGAAACTTGGCTCTTTCTCAAGCCAATTAATCGATACAAGCCAATTTCTTGGCTACGTTTTCCTATAAAAAAACGATTTGCTGCCAACATAAAGCCCAAAATAATAATGGTGACTAAGGTACTACCGAGTCCTAAAGATCGCTTAATTTCGATATCACGGCCTGCACCTGCGACAAGAGGCTGGTTGTAAGCAATCGCACGGAAACAATAATAAACGACCGCTGCAAAAGTCATACTAATGTAATAAACCAGATAATTAGGTACATGAGCTTTTAAATTTTTTAATGATAGTTTAAAAATCATTTGCGCGCCCGCCTCCACCAATCGTTGCTTGCATATCTATCACACGATTAAAAAATTCCTTACGTGATCCTTGACGAACAACTTCTGAGAAAATCGCACCGTCTTTAATGAACAAGATGCGATTACAAAAACTGGCCGTGTACGGGTCATGTGTCACCATCAAAATTGTGGCATCATCATGTAGATTAATTTCAGCTAAATATTTCAACAATTCTGTTGCTGATTTTGAATCCAGCGAGCCAGTTGGTTCATCTGCAAAAATAATTTTAGGGTTCGTAATCAAAGCACGAGCAGCTGCTACCCGTTGTTTTTGTCCCACAGATATCTCTGGTGGATAAGCAGATAAAAGCTCCTGAATCCCCAAAATCGAAGTCACATGTAACAAACGTTTATCCATTTCTTCTAATGAAACTTTTTCTACAGCTAAAGGCAACAGAATATTGTCCTTCACATTTAACGTATCAATTAGGTTAAACGATTGAAAAATAAACCCCATTTCGTTTCTTCGAAAATCACTTAATTGATTATCTCGCATTTTTAAAATATCTTGTCCGGCGATGCGCACGATTCCTGCGGTTGGCAAAATAATCGAGGATAAGACATTCAACAGTGTCGATTTCCCCGCACCGCTGGGACCCATAATCCCCACAAATTCGCCTTCATCAACGGTAAACGAAATATTATCTAATACTTCTGTTTTATTATTTAAACGACCATATGTCTTGCTGACATGGTTTACTTCTACAATTTTTTTCATTTTTCTCGCTCCAACGTTTTGTTATTACTCTTATTTTACAAAGAAAAAATCTGAATTAACATCGTTTTATCTTACAATATCGTTCGGTAGGCAAAGAATAATTGGCATTTCGTGAATAAATCCGCAAACAATTATTATTTAATAATTGTTATTTTTTAGTGTTGCTTTTAGCAATTTGGCAAAAAAATCTTTGCTGTTTTTTAATTTGGACAAAGAATTTTTTTCACGCAAAAAAATTTGCTCAATCCTTTTCTTCATTTGTTTTCATATTTTTTCAAAACAGTGCAAGCACAATATATAGTGTTTGTCTAGTGATATTTTACTAAAAATACGCAATATATCGATTGAATTTAGCCGACCTTTGTATTAGGATAGTTACTAACGAGATATAAGGAGCTGGATAAAATGATGAAGATTACTGATGAAAAAGCCGAGGATGTTAATCTCTCAACAATTAAAGTCGTCAAACGGGATGGTCGTTTAGTGACTTTCGATGATCAAAAAATATACGATGCTTTGATCAAAGCTGAACAAAAAATACATGACCAAGTCACTCCTTTGACACATCAAAAAGTCCAATCGATTGTTGCCGATGTCAATCGAGAAATTGCCGAACGTTTTACCAATAACGTAAAAATTTATGAAATTCAAAATATTGTGGAACATACTCTGCTATCCAACAACGAATATGCCTTAGCCGAAGAATACATTCATTACAGAACCCAACGTGATTTTGAGCGTAGTAAAGCAACTGATATTAATGTATCTATCGGCAAATTAATTAATAAAGATCAGACTGTCGTGAACGAAAATGCCAACAAAGACAGTGACGTTTTTAATACGCAACGTGATCTAACCGCTGGGATTGTTGGAAAATCAATTGGTTTAAAGATGTTGCCTTCACACGTGGCTAATGCCCATCAAAAAGGCGACATTCATTACCACGATTTAGATTATCATCCATATACGCCCATGACAAACTGCTGTTTAATTGATTTTAAAGGCATGCTAAACAATGGCTTTAAAATTGGGAACGCTGATGTCGAATCACCAAAATCAATTCAAACGGCCACTGCACAAATTTCTCAAATTATTGCCAATGTAGCTTCCAGTCAATATGGTGGTTGCTCTGCCGATCGGATTGATGAATTATTAGCGCCTTTTGCGGAACGTAATTATGAAAAACATTTAGCAGATGCGCAAGAATGGATTGAAGGAGAAGAACGCCAAAAAGCATTCGCTCGGAAGAAAACGAAAAAAGATATTTTTGATGCCATGCAAAGTCTTGAGTATGAAATTAATACCTTATTTACTTCCAATGGACAAACCCCTTTTACTTCTCTGGGATTTGGTTTAGGTACCAACTGGTTTGAACGAGAAATTCAACGGGCGATTTTACAAATCCGAATTAATGGTTTAGGGATTGAAAAACGAACAGCTATTTTCCCAAAACTAATTTTCACAATTAAACGAGGCGTCAATGCGCAACCTACTGATCCAAACTACGATATTAAACAGCTGGCACTGGAATGCGCAACGAAACGCATGTATCCTGATGTTTTAAACTATGATAAAATCGTTGAACTAACAGGTAGTTTTAAGGTACCAATGGGCTGTCGTTCCTTTTTACAAGGCTGGAAAGACGAACAAGGTGAAGAAGTAAATGTTGGCCGAATGAATTTAGGCGTTGTGACCTTGAACTTACCAAGAATCGCTTTAGAAGCGCAAGGAAGCCAAGAAAAGTTCTGGCAAATTTTAAATGAACGTTTAGCGATCGTTAAAGATGCTTTGGTTTATCGGGTTGAACGTGTTAAAGAAGCTAAACCAGCGAATGCACCGATTTTATACATGTATGGTGCATTTGGAAAACGTTTAGCTACACAGGATGCCGTAGATGAACTGTTTAAAAACAAACGTGCCACGGTTTCACTTGGCTATATTGGCTTGTATGAAGTGGCTTCTGCCTTTTACGGCGGTGCTTGGGAGGACAATCAAGAGGCCAAAAACTTTACACTGGATATTTTAAAAGAACTGAAAAAAAATGCCGACAACTGGGGCAATGAATACGGCTATCATTTTAGTGTCTACTCTACACCGAGCGAAAGCTTGACTGACCGTTTTTGCCGTTTAGATACTGAAAAATTTGGCATCGTCGAAAATATTACAGATAAAGAATATTACACAAATAGTTTCCATTATGATGTACGCAAAAATCCAACGCCTTTTGAAAAACTTGATTTTGAAAAGGATTATCCAAAATACTGTTCTGGTGGTTTTATCCACTACTGTGAATACCCCATGTTACAGCAAAATCCCAAAGCACTTGAAGCTGTCTGGGATTACGCTTATGACAAAGTTGGCTATTTAGGAACCAATACGCCAATTGATCATTGTTATGCCTGTGGTTTTGAAGGGGACTTCCATCCAACTGAACGTGGCTTTGAATGTCCAGAATGTGGCAATCATGATCCTAAGACTTGTGATGTCGTTAAACGGACTTGTGGTTATTTAGGTAACCCGCAAGCTCGCCCAATGGTACACGGTCGTCACAAAGAAATTTCCTCTCGTGTGAAACATTTAAAAAATTAAACTCGATTATTCTATAGAAAGAAGTTTTGCTGATGCGTAATCCGAAACCACAAGAATGGAAAACCGAAGACTACAGCCAAAAAAAGATTGCCGATTACAAAGCGTTCAACTTTGTTGATGGCGAAGGTGTACGCAATAGTTTATATGTGAGCGGCTGTCTCTTTGCTTGTGAAGGTTGTTTTAACAAAGCTGTCCAAAATTTCAATTACGGTACGCCGTTTACAGAATCTTTAATGAATCAAATTATTGAAGATTTGTCCCATGACTATGTCCAAGGTTTGACTCTTTTGGGGGGTGTACCTTTTCTGAATACAGATGTTTGTCTTAGTGTAGTCAAACGTGTGCGGGAAACATTTGGCTCAGCCAAAGATATCTGGTCTTGGTCTGGGTATACCTTTGAAGAACTACTTTTAGAAACGCCTGATAAGCTTGAACTACTCCATTCAATTGACATTTTAGTTGATGGGCGCTTTGAACTGGCAAAACGTAATTTAAATTTACAATTTCGTGGCAGTAGTAATCAACGGATTATTGATGTACCCAAATCACTTGCTGCTGGCAAAGCTGTTATTTGGGAAAAATGTCATGACGCCGAAACGTCTTATGAACAAATCAAAAAATCAATTTAAAAAAGTTAGCCCTTTAGCCATCTCTTGAGGATGTGTCTAAAGGGCTAACTTTTTTCCCATAAAGGTAAAACAATGTTTTCATACGCTAGTGGATCTAAATTCGTTAAAGTAATGCCTAATAAACGGATTCCTTGTTCTAAACCTAAAATATCTTCCCAAATTAAATTCGCTTGATAGAAAAGTTCTTCTTTTTTAGAAATATATTCAGGTAATGTCACACGTTTCGTAATCGTCGTATAGTCAGTATAACGAACTTTCAGGACTACTGTTTTGCCATGCTTTTGCACTCGTTGCAATGCACGCTCAACACCTGCTGCTAATTGTCTCAATTGAGCCGTAACCTGCTCTTCTGTCGTTAAAGGGGTGCCGTAAGTATGTTCCTTGCCTACCGACTTACGATCTCTAGTCACTTGAACTGGCGCATCATGGATACCACGGACTTTACGATACAATGAATAACCCATTTTACCGAATAACCGAATCAACGTCATCTCATCTTGCTTGTATAAATCTGCTCCAGTAAAAATCACTATTTCATGAATTTTAGGCACTGTTTTTTTGACGAT
>OKHC01000104.1_pt1 | contig 13348 bp, 10 predicted proteins | sample 1612451 | NCBI WGS metagenome assembly OKHC01 (sample SAMN04436796, study PRJEB24849) | human gut metagenome | biome: human gut; feature: NICU; material: stool | host: Homo sapiens | place: USA: Saint Louis, MO | collected 2011-05-10 | reverse complement strand
AAATTTTTCGGAAGCATGTTCTATTTTTGGTTTTTTTTTGCTTAAAAACTGCAAAAAATGCTTTTTGTTACATATATTTAATATATGTAACGTAAATGTAATTTTTCGGATCGGTGTTTTGATAGACTTATAACTAGAGGGGTGAAGAGCTTGGCTGGACACGTAGTAAAATACGGAAAGCATCGCGAACGTAGAAGTTTCGCACGTATCAGTGAAGTATTGGAATTACCAAATTTAATTGAAATCCAAACAGACTCTTATCAATGGTTTTTAGATGAGGGACTTCGTGAAATGTTTGAAGACATTTTACCAATTGATGATTTCCAAGGAAACTTATCCTTAGAATTTGTTGACTATGAATTAAAAGAACCAAAGTACACAGTAGAAGAAGCCCGCGCACATGATGCCAACTATTCTGCGCCATTACATGTAACATTACGTTTAACCAACCGTGAAACAGGTGAAATTAAATCCCAAGAAGTCTTCTTCGGCGATTTCCCATTAATGACAGAAATGGGTACCTTCATCATCAACGGGGCAGAACGTGTTATCGTTTCCCAATTAGTTCGTTCTCCAGGTGTTTACTTCCATGGAAAAGTGGACAAAAACGGCAAAGAAGGTTTTGGCTCAACAGTCATTCCTAACCGTGGTGCATGGTTAGAAATGGAAACAGATGCGAAAGACATTTCTTATGTTCGGATTGACCGCACACGTAAAATTCCCTTAACTGTGTTAGTTCGTGCTTTAGGTTTCGGTTCAGATGATACCATCTTCGAAATTTTCGGCGACAGCGAAAGCTTACGCAACACAATTGAAAAAGATTTACACAAAAACGCAAGTGATTCTCGTACAGAAGAAGGCTTGAAAGACATTTATGAACGTCTTCGCCCAGGCGAACCAAAAACAGCAGATAGCTCACGTAGCTTGTTAACTGCACGTTTCTTTGATCCAAAACGTTATGATTTGGCAAACGTTGGTCGCTACAAAGTTAACAAAAAATTAGACTTAAAAACACGTCTATTAAACTTAACCTTAGCTGAAACGCTAGTTGATCCAGAAACTGGTGAAATCATTGTCGAAAAAGGCACGGTTTTAACACACCAAATCATGGAAACATTAGGCGAATACATTGACAACGGCTTAAACAGCGTAACTTACTATCCAAGTGAAGATGCGGTAGTAACTGAACCAATGACAATCCAAGTGATTCAAGTTCTTTCACCAAAAGATCCTGAACGTATCGTAAATGTGATTGGTAACGGCTATCCAGACGACAGCGTAAAAACAGTTCGTCCAGCAGATATCGTTGCTTCAATGAGCTACTTCTTCAACTTAATGGAAGATATCGGCAATGTCGATGACATCGACCACTTAGGTAATCGTCGTATCCGTTCAGTAGGCGAATTATTACAAAACCAATTCCGTATTGGTTTAGCCCGTATGGAACGTGTGGTTCGTGAAAGAATGTCTATTCAAGACACAGAAACATTGACACCACAACAATTAATTAACATCCGTCCAGTGGTAGCAAGTATCAAAGAATTCTTTGGTTCTTCACAGTTATCACAGTTCATGGACCAAACAAACCCATTAGGTGAGTTAACCCATAAACGTCGTCTATCAGCCTTAGGGCCTGGTGGTTTGACTCGTGACCGTGCCGGTTATGAAGTTCGTGACGTTCACTACTCTCACTATGGTCGTATGTGTCCAATTGAAACGCCTGAGGGACCAAATATCGGGTTGATCAATAGCTTATCTAGTTATGCGAAAGTGAATAAATTTGGTTTCATCGAAACGCCTTATCGCCGTGTTGATCGTGCGACAGGCCGTGTTACTGATCAAGTAGATTACTTAACAGCAGACATCGAAGACCATTATATCGTAGCGCAAGCGAACTCACTTTTAAATGAAGATGGCACATTTGCCAATGATGTTGTTATGGCGCGTCTACAAAGTGAAAACTTAGAAGTTGCCGTAGACAAAGTTGACTACATGGACGTTTCACCAAAACAAGTAGTCGCAGTCGCAACAGCATGTATTCCTTTCTTAGAAAACGATGACTCCAACCGTGCCTTGATGGGTGCCAACATGCAGCGTCAAGCGGTGCCATTAATTCAACCACGCTCTCCGTGGGTAGGTACAGGTATGGAATATAAATCAGCCCATGACTCAGGTGCTGCTTTACTATGTAAACATGACGGTGTCGTAGAATTCGTCGATGCCAAAGAAATTCGCGTTCGTCGCGACAATGGCGCATTAGACAAATATATGGTTACAAAATTCCGTCGTTCTAACTCAGGAACAAGCTACAACCAACGCCCAATTGTTCACTTAGGTGAAAAAGTCGAAAAAGGCGATACTTTAGCGGATGGACCTTCTATGGAAGAAGGCGAAATGGCTTTAGGGCAAAACGTCTTAGTTGCCTTCATGACATGGGAAGGTTACAACTACGAGGATGCCATTATCATGAGCCGTCGTTTAGTTAAAGACGATGTCTACACTTCTGTGCATATTGAAGAATATGAATCAGAAGCACGTGATACAAAATTAGGACCTGAAGAAATTACCCGTGAAATTCCAAACGTTGGGGAAGACGCATTGAAAGACTTAGACGAAATGGGGATTATCCGCATTGGTGCTGAAGTTCAAGATGGCGACTTACTAGTTGGGAAAGTCACACCTAAAGGGGTTACAGAATTATCTGCAGAAGAACGTTTATTACACGCAATCTTCGGGGAAAAAGCCCGCGAAGTTCGTGATACGTCTCTCCGTGTACCTCACGGTGGCGGCGGTATCGTTCATGATGTGAAAATCTTTACTCGTGAAGCTGGCGATGAATTATCACCAGGTGTCAACATGTTAGTTCGTGTTTATATCGTTCAAAAACGTAAAATTCACGAAGGAGATAAAATGGCGGGACGTCACGGAAATAAAGGGGTTGTTTCCCGTATTATGCCGTAAGAAGATATGCCATTCTTACCTGACGGAACACCTGTTGATATCATGTTGAACCCATTAGGGGTACCTTCTCGTATGAATATCGGACAAGTACTTGAATTACACTTAGGTATGGCTGCTCGCCAATTAGGTATTCACGTCGCAACACCTGTTTTCGATGGGGCAACCGATGAAGACGTTTGGGAAACTGTTCGTGAAGCTGGTATGGCTAGCGATGCTAAAACAGTTCTTTACGATGGACGTACAGGTGAACCATTTGATAACCGTATTTCCGTTGGTGTCATGTATATGATTAAATTAGCCCACATGGTTGATGACAAATTGCATGCTCGTTCAATCGGACCTTACTCTCTTGTTACGCAACAACCGTTGGGTGGTAAAGCTCAATTCGGTGGACAACGTTTCGGGGAAATGGAAGTTTGGGCACTGGAAGCTTACGGTGCTGCTTACACATTACAAGAAATCTTAACTTACAAATCTGATGACGTTGTCGGACGTGTGAAAACATACGAAGCCATCGTTAAAGGTGAACCAATTCCAAAACCAGGTGTGCCTGAATCATTCCGAGTATTAGTGAAAGAATTACAATCACTTGGTTTAGACATGCGTGTCTTGGACATTGAGGAAGCTGAGATTGAGTTACGCGATATGGACGATGACGATGATGATTTAATCACCGTTGACGCACTAACCAAATTTGCGGAACAACAATCAGCGAAACAGCTGGAAAAAGAAGCAGAATCAGTCGTGAAAGAAGAAGCACAAGACGTTGTTCAAGAAATTGAAACAGCCGAAGACAGAGACTAATTTGTCGCTACCACTCTGATGAGTTGATTCAACTGCGACTTTGTTGCAACTGCGCAAGCCATTACTTGTTCCAAGTGTCGTCAGACCTTCTTTCAAGTGATGCTTGCCATTTGCTAACAAGTTGCTGACTCAGCTTCTCTAAATAAGGAAATGGAGGGAATTCCTTTTGATCGATGTAAATAAATTCGAAAGTATGCAAATAGGGCTTGCTTCACCAGAAAAGATCAGAAGTTGGTCTTATGGGGAAGTTAAAAAACCCGAAACAATTAACTACCGTACATTAAAACCCGAACGTGAAGGGTTATTCTGTGAACGCATTTTTGGTCCAACCAAAGACTGGGAATGTGCTTGTGGTAAATATAAACGTATCCGTTATAAAGGTATTGTCTGTGACCGTTGTGGCGTTGAAGTCACTCGTTCAAAAGTACGTCGTGAACGTATGGGACATATTGAATTAGCCGCACCAGTTTCACATATCTGGTACTTTAAAGGAATTCCATCTCGGATGGGTCTTGTTTTAGACATGAGCCCTCGTGCATTGGAAGAAGTCATTTATTTTGCTTCATACGTTGTCATCGAACCAGGTGACACAACATTAGAGAAAAAACAATTGTTAACGGAACGCGAATATCGTGAAAAACGTGAACAATATGGCCAAGCCTTCAAAGCTGCTATGGGTGCCGAAGCCGTGAAACAATTATTAGATAACGTCGATTTAGATGGCGAAGTTGCGCAATTAAAAGAAGAATTAAAAACAGCTTCTGGTCAAAAACGGACACGTGCCATCCGTCGTTTAGACATCTTAGAAGCCTTCCGTGCTTCTGGTAACCAACCAAGCTGGATGGTAATGGATGTTATCCCAGTTATTCCACCAGATTTACGTCCGATGGTTCAATTGGAAGGTGGTCGTTTTGCAACAAGTGACTTAAACGACTTATACCGCCGTGTTATCAACCGTAACAACCGTCTAAAACGTTTATTAGACTTAAATGCGCCAAGCATCATCGTTCAAAACGAAAAACGGATGTTACAAGAAGCGGTCGATGCTTTAATCGATAATGGTCGTCGTGGCCGTCCAGTTACTGGACCAGGTAACCGTCCATTGAAATCTCTTTCTCACATGTTGAAAGGGAAACAAGGTCGTTTCCGTCAAAACTTATTAGGTAAACGTGTTGACTATTCTGGTCGTTCCGTAATCGTCGTTGGTCCGTTCTTAAAAATGTACCAATGTGGTTTACCAAAAGAAATGGCGATTGAATTATTCAAACCATTTGTAATGCGTGAATTAGTACAACGTGAAATTGCAACAAACATTAAAAATGCGAAACGTAAAATCGAACGTGGCGAAGATGAAGTTTGGGATATCTTAGAAGAAGTTATCCAAGAACACCCAGTTTTACTTAACCGGGCACCTACGTTGCATAGATTAGGGATCCAAGCTTTCGAACCTGTTCTTGTTGAAGGTCGTGCGATTCGTCTTCACCCATTAGTTTGTGAAGCCTACAATGCCGATTTCGATGGAGACCAAATGGCGGTTCACGTGCCTCTAAATGAAGAAGCACAAGCAGAAGCTCGTATGTTAATGCTTGCTGCCCAAAATATCTTGAACCCGAAAGATGGTAAACCAGTTGTTACACCATCTCAAGATATGGTCTTAGGTAACTACTACCTAACAATGGAAGAAGAAGGCCGTGAAGGGGAAGGGATGATCTTCCGCGACATGAACGAAGCTGTTTTAGCATGGCAAAATGGCTACGTGCATTTACACTCACGGATTGGGGTTCAAACAACACTTTTAGGTGACAAACCATTTACTGATTGGCAAAAAGAACGAATCTTAATCACCACAGTTGGTAAGATCATCTTTAACGAAATCATGCCTGTTGAGTTCCCTTACTTGAACGAACCAACAGACTATAACTTAACTGTTCAAACACCAGATAAATACTTCGTAGAAGCTGGTACAGACATTCCTGCACACATTAAAGAGCAAGAATTAGTTTTACCATTCAAGAAGAAAAATCTTGGAAATATCATTGCTGAAGTCTTCAAGAGATTCCACATTACGGAAACCTCTAAAATGCTTGACCGCATGAAAGACTTAGGTTACAAACACTCAACTTATGCTGGGATGACAGTAGGGATTGCCGATATCATGGTTCTTCATGAAAAACAAGCAATCATTGATGCTGCCCACAAACAAGTTGAAACAATTACTAAACAATTCCGTCGTGGTTTAATTACTGATGACGAACGTTATGAACGTGTAATCGGCGTTTGGAACGGTGCCAAAGATGAAATCCAACAAAAACTGATCGAAAGTATGGAAGCTCGTAACCCAATCTTCATGATGTCTGACTCTGGAGCCCGTGGTAACATCTCCAACTTTACACAGTTAGCTGGTATGCGTGGTTTGATGGCCGCTCCGAATGGACGAATCATGGAATTACCAATCATCTCAAACTTCCGTGAAGGACTTTCTGTCTTAGAAATGTTTATCTCAACTCACGGGGCTCGTAAAGGGATGACCGATACGGCCTTGAAGACAGCCGATTCAGGTTACTTAACACGTCGTTTAGTTGACGTTGCCCAAGACGTAATCATTCGTGAAGACGACTGTGGCACTGACCGTGGTCTTGAAATCGAAGCCATTCGTGAAGGTAACGAAATTATCGAACCATTAGACGAACGTCTATTAGGTCGTTATACACGTAAATCAGTTGTTCATCCAGAAACTGGTGCAATCATCATTGGTGCGGATCAATTAATCACTGAAGATCTTGCCAGAGAAATCGTGGACGCTGGTATTGAAAAAGTAACCATCCGTTCTGTCTTTACATGTAACACAAAACATGGTGTATGTAAGCACTGTTACGGACGTAACCTTGCAACTGGTTCTGACGTTGAAGTCGGAGAAGCAGTTGGTACAATCGCCGCTCAATCAATCGGGGAACCTGGTACACAGTTAACCATGCGTACGTTCCATACCGGTGGGGTTGCCGGTGACGATATCACTCAAGGTTTACCTCGTATCCAAGAAATCTTTGAAGCACGTAATCCGAAAGGACAAGCAGTGATTACAGAAGTAACCGGTGAAGTTATCGATATTTCTGAAGATCCTGCCACACGTCAAAAAGAAGTAACCATCAAAGGAAAAACAGATACACGTACCTATACTGTCCCTTACACTGCACGTATGAAAGTTGCTGAAGGCGACATCATCCACCGTGGTGCACCGTTGACAGAAGGTTCAATTGATCCAAAACAATTATTACAAGTTCGTGATGTTTTATCTGTTGAAAACTACCTATTACGTGAAGTACAACGTGTTTACCGTATGCAAGGGGTAGAAATCGGCGACAAACATATCGAAGTAATGGTTCGCCAAATGTTACGTAAAATCCGCGTAATGGATCCAGGTGACACTGAAATCCTTCCAGGAACATTAATGGACATCGCAGAATTTAAAGACCGTAACTACGACACATTAGTTGCTGGTGGCGTCCCTGCTACTAGTCGTCCAGTCTTACTTGGTATTACCAAAGCGTCATTGGAAACAAACAGCTTCTTATCTGCTGCATCCTTCCAAGAAACAACACGCGTGTTAACAGATGCTGCTATCCGTGGCAAAAAAGATCCATTACTTGGATTGAAAGAAAATGTTATCATTGGTAAAATCATCCCAGCTGGTACTGGTATGGCTCGTTACCGTAACATGGAACCAAAAGAAGTTGGCGTAGCTAGCGAAAACGTTTATAGTATTTCAGACATTGAAGCACAAATGGCTGCTGAAGATGCGATGAAAAACATCAATAAATAAACCCTAAAAAGCCGTAAGGAGCATGCTCCTTGCGGCTTTTTTTATTTGCTATAAGCAACTGATTGTGAGTAAGCCCAAACTTAAAAAGGGGACAAAGGGAAGTGTCTGTTCAACTGGATACCCCAAAAATTTACAGCTGTAGCCATAGATTAGGCCATAACTACTGGCAAAAAATAGTAGCATCAGCAACTGAGGTACCTGTAAAAAACAGCCCCACAAACCCAGTAACAAAAGATCCCCTCGTCCCATGGCTTCCGGAAAATAATGTAAGACGGCTTGGAAAAAACAAAAACAAAAAAGACCAGTCAGTAAGTAAAACGAATGCTGACCCGCAATTTTCAGCAAGCAAAGCACAAAAAAACTAGGATAAAGAATCTTCGGTTCAACCACTAAATACCAGTAATCAATCAAGGATAATGTGAAAGCGCTCGTCAGCCACCACCAGAGAATCAAAGCATCAATCGTCAGGCCAGCAAAAAAACAGCTTGCGGTTAAGCCGCCCATGACAAGTTCTGCTAAAAGATAACTCTTAGCTACTGGCTGTTGACACTTTCGACAACGAAAGCGCTGCAGCAAAATCGAAACAACTGGAATTAATTCATAAAATTGTAGAGGCTGGTGGCAACCTTGACAGTGGGAAGGGGGCCACCACAAAGAACGCCCTACTGGTAAGCGCTCCGCCACTAAGCAGACAAAAGCACCGAAACAGGCACCAATCAAAAAGAGACTTAAGAAAAACAGAGGTTACCTCCTTAAAAATAAACTACGCTTTTTTTAAACTTTTTCGTTTGACTAGACAAATCTTTTTTTGTTAGGAATAATAAAAGAAACAAGAAATGAGGGAATCAAATGGAAAAATTAGCGATTGGTGTCGACGTTGGCACTACGCAAGCCAAAGCAGTGGCTTTTCAAGCAAATGGCACAGTCGTAGCTTCTAGCTATGTGCGTTATCCATTAATTCAAGAGACTGAAGGAATGGCGGAGCAAGACCCAGAAACGCTGTTCCAAGCTGTGGTGAACTGTATTCGAACCGTCACACAACAAGTGAAGAATCAACCAATTGGGCTCATTTCTTTTGCTTCAGCGATGCATGGCTTAATTGCCATGGATGCGCAAGGACGCCCATTGACCCAAGTGATTACTTGGGCTGACACACGAGCATCTGATTATGCGGAAGCGTTAAAAGAAACGCCAGCGGCCCAATTGTTTTATCAATTGACAGGCATGCCAGTTCATCCAATGGCGCCTTTGTACAAGATTCGCTGGCTGCAGGAAAATCAGCCAGCCGTTGCGCAGAGCGCGGCCAAGTTTATTGGGATTAAGGACTACATTTTTTACCGTTTCTTTGGCGAATACTGGACAGATTATAGTAGTGCTTCGGGGATGGGTTTATTTAATATTCACACGCGGCAATGGGAATCGTCGATTTTGGCGTATTTATCTATTGAGGAGGAACAGTTGCCAAAAGTTGCCCCGTCAACGTTCATTTTTCCAGCATTAGCGCCTTCTTGGCAAGAGATGCTTGGTGTTGAGGAGGAAACGGTTTTAGTTCTTGGTGGCGCGGATGGTCCATTGTCTAATTTAGGTTTGGGAGCGCTAGGAATGGGTGTAGCGACTTTGACCGTTGGTACGAGCGGCGCACTTCGGTATATTGTCGAAGAACCTTTTTTGCATCCGCAAGGTGAAACATTTTGTTTTGCTCTAGATGAACAGCACTGGGTGATTGGTGGCGCAAGTAGTAATGGTGCAGTTGCGTTAGATTGGGCGAGCCAAACGATTTTTGCAGAAGAACGTCAGCAAGCTATCCAAAACGGGACCAATCTCTATGACCCAATTATGGCCAAAATTGCAACCGTGCCAGCCGGGGCAAATGGCTTACTGTTTCATCCTTATTTGCTAGGTGAACGAGCACCGCTGTGGAATGCAGAGGCGAGCGCAAGTTTTATTGGCTTGCGCAAAAATCACCATGCCGGACATTTAGCTCGAGCGGTGGTGGAAGGCATCTGTTTCAATTTAAAAACCATTTTAGAAGATTTGAAACAACTCGGTGGACCCGTTCAGGAGATTCGGGCGACAGGCGGCTTTGCTGATTCCCCTGTGTTCCGTCAAATCATGGCTGATGTGCTGGGAGAAACGTTATCGTTCACTGATAGCACCGAAGCTTCGGCATTAGGCGCTGTTTTGCTAGGTTGGCAAGGCTTAGGGCAGTTACCAAATTTGCAAGCAGCGGCGCAACAGGTGCTGATTCATGAAACGGTCACGCCACGAGCGGATCAATTGCTAGTTTATCAAGAACTGTATCCTGTTTTTCAAGAAACCCAACAAGTTTTAGCACAAAGTTATCAAAAATTAGCAGAATTCCGCAAATAATTGATAGTAAATAGCTTTGACAAATGGCTGAGAAGTTGCTTAACTAGAAGAGAGACAAAGACTTGAGGAAATGAGGATGAGGAATGAAGAAGCAGCTACTACCACTATTTCTGTTATTCATTGGGGCGTTAGCAAGCTGCAGTGCACCGTCTCGTTCCGGCGAAAAAGCAGCGCAACAGTTGGTAGATTACTTTATTTATCAAGAAAAGCCAGCGACATTCTCTCAAACTTTTCGTGAACCGAAAGTCTTAGCGGAGCATTTGCAGACGAGCCGTCAACAGTTCCAGAAGCAATTTTTCAATAGCTTAAAAGAAATGAACGCTGAAGTCACCGAGACTGAAGCCCAGAAGCTTAGCGCAGAATTACTGGCTCAAGTGAAGAAAAAAGCGTCATATCAACTAGTAGCCACAAAAGAATTGAATGGGCAAGCGACAATCACTTTTCAGATTAAGGGCTTAGATTTTGTGACGGCGATTGAAGATACAACCACTGCTCTTCTTCAGCAAACGCAACAGGCAACACAAGTGCTAGACATGCAGCACACGTTAGCCGTTTTAAAAAAAGAAATCCAACAAATCAATGTCAGCCATGAGCCAGTTGAACTGCCATTAACGGTTAAGCAAGTAGAAGGACAATGGTATTTACCGGCAGCGGAGCAACTGAGACTGAATCAGTTTTTTTTAGCTTTCGTCACAGGAAAAGAAGATACTTTCCAGTTGTCAGAGGCACTCGACATGATCCTCACTAAAGCGGAACAAAAAGTCGTCACTGCGGATGAAAAAACAGCGATTTCAGGAAATTAATTAGATTCTTAATTGTAATTATTATAATTTGATAATAATTTTAAAAAAGAAAGGTTTTCAGTGTACTTTTTTCACAATTCATATTACACTAAGAGTGTAGAAATAATATTTAGGAGGATGACAAAGAATGAAATTTGAAAAAACAAAAGAAATTTTGAACCAACTCGTTGCAGATTTAAGCCAATTTTCCGTGGTAATTCATCAAACACATTGGTATATGCGTGGACCTGAATTTTTAACACTTCACCCACAAATGGATGAATACATGGATCAAATCAATGAGCAATTAGATGTTGTTTCAGAACGTTTAATCACATTGGACGGCTCTCCATTCTCAACATTGCGTGAATTCGCAGAAAATACAAAAATTGAAGATGAAATTGGTAACTGGGACCGCACCATTCCAGAGCGTATGGAAAAATTAGTAGCAGGCTACCGTTACTTAGCAGACCTTTACGCAAAAGGAATCGAAGTTTCTGGTGAAGAAGGCGACGACTGCACACAAGACATTTTCATCGCAAACAAAACAGACATCGAAAAAAATATTTGGATGTTACAAGCCAAACTTGGCAAAGCGCCTGGTATTGACGCATAATTTAAAACAACTCCCAAAGCCGCTGACGTTGACGTTGGCGGTTTTTTTCTGTTTAAAAGGCACAAAAAAATAAGTGAAAATCTATTTTCTGAAAGCGCAGAAAAACATTGACTTTATCAGTGATTGAAGGTAAAATATTAAATGGTATTGTTTGCCCCACAATGAGCCCCGGAAACTCAAGTGTATGTCAAACATCGAAAACAAAATTGGAGGAAAGAAACGTGCGTACAACATATATGGCCAAAGCTGGCGAAGTAGAACGTAAATGGTACGTAGTAGATGCAACAGATGTTCCTTTAGGACGTCTATCAGCAGTTGTTGCTTCTGTACTACGTGGTAAAAATAAACCAACATTCACACCACATGTGGATACTGGAGATTTCGTAATCGTAATTAACGCTGATAAAGTAAAATTAACAGGTAAAAAAGCTACAGACAAAATTTACTACCGTCACTCAATGTATCCTGGAGGATTAAAATCAGTGACAGCTGGTGAATTACGCGACAAAAACTCTCGCCGTCTTATCGAAACTTCTGTAAAAGGTATGCTACCTAAAAACACTTTAGGACGTAAACAATTTACTAAATTGAACGTATACGGTGGAGCTGAGCATCCACATGCTGCACAACAACCAGAAGTATTAGATATCACGAACTTAATTTAAGGAGGGAAATTCATTGGCACAAGTACAATATAGCGGCACAGGCCGTCGTAAAAATGCAGTTGCCCGCGTACGCTTAGTACCAGGTACTGGTAAAATTACTGTAAACAAAAAAGACGTAGAAGAATATATTCCACATGCTGACTTGCGTGAAGTTATCAACCAACCATTTGGCGTAACTGAAACAAAAGGCGCTTACGATGTAATCGTAAACGTAAACGGTGGTGGCTATGCTGGACAATCAGGAGCTATCCGTCACGGAATCGCTCGTGCATTGTTACAAGTAGATCCTGACTTCCGTTCTGCTTTAAAACGCGCTGGGTTACTTACTCGTGACGCACGTATGGTTGAACGTAAAAAACCAGGTCTTAAAAAAGCTCGTAAAGCTTCACAGTTCTCAAAACGTTAATTATTTGGAGTCGTTGCGAACGTGTTCGCTTACGAAAACAATCTGGGACGAAGATTTCCTTGGAAATCGAGTGCCACTCAATTATCATTTTGAAAGACACTTTCCAAATGAGGAAACTAAAATTATAAACCGTCCATTTTGGACGGTTTTTTTAAATTAAAGATAGGTGAAAATATGATAGAATCAAAAAAATACCCAATAGTTACACCAATTATGGCATGTATTTTTATAATTGTTCAACGTGTATTATTTTCGGGTACAGCGATTCCACAATATGACCAAAATGGTACGCGTTTTTATCTTTATTCAGTAGCATTATGATTAGTTGCAGTTGGTGGGAATTTATTGGCTTTATATATGGGGTACCACGGAAAAAAATCAGTAGGAACCAAGCCGCTAGCTAAATTTGCAAATTTTTATTTATTATATGTTTTTGGAACACTCGTTTTAAATTTGTCTTTGGCTTCTTTTTCATTAAATATACGTGATTATTGGACGATACTCTTTCCAATTAGTCAAAATATTTTTCCATTTGCTACGGCTTACTTGCTTTTGTTTTTATTAAGCCCTTATTTATACGAGTATTTAGATCGGTTAAAGAACGAACAAATCAAATGGACCATGTCACTACTAACATTCTTTTTAATCGCTTTACCAACTTTTTTTGGAAAAGATATTTGGGGAATGGCTAGCGGTAATAGCATTTTACTTTTAATTTATTTTTACTTAGTTGGCTACACCATTTATCGGTTTAATTTTCTTCCTCGTTATCATTTGAAATTTATTCAGGTGACTTTTGGAATAGTAATATTAGCAAGCTTAGTCTTACTAATGACGCATATTTCTCTATTTTTAAACAAAGGAACAAGTACTGCTACTCGATTCAATGTTCCTTGGTATCTTTTTTCCGTGTTATATTCGATT
>OKHC01000089.1_pt1 | contig 16407 bp, 10 predicted proteins | sample 1612451 | NCBI WGS metagenome assembly OKHC01 (sample SAMN04436796, study PRJEB24849) | human gut metagenome | biome: human gut; feature: NICU; material: stool | host: Homo sapiens | place: USA: Saint Louis, MO | collected 2011-05-10 | reverse complement strand
TGAGGGACTGGCGCATGGCAATGAGCCGTTTTATCATCGAGTTCGGTGACCGCCTCGACGGTCACTTCTGAGAAAAGGCATTTACACAGAATGGTGTACAGGCTCCCCTCACACGGTGGGATCTTTACTTTTTACGGTCAGCCCTTCCGCTGCGGCTCAACAACCAGCCGTCCTTTCTCAGCGGTGACCACCACCGCCTGCCCGGTGCTGAATCCCAGCGCTTCCAGCCACCGGCCCTTGAGAGTGAGCTGCGGCAGCGGGTTCGGCTGGCCCAGGTTGGGCCGGTAGCCAACCCTGTAATAATGCGCCTGCGGCTCGCAGATGGCGGTTGTGGTGACGTGCTGTTGTGACCCGGAACTGCTGCATTCAGCCATAATAAACTACCTCGCTTAATCTCCGCTGCTGAGAGGCGGTAGCATGTATACGTGACCGGGCGGCGATGGAGCTGCTGTGGTGGCTTGCGCGGTATCTGCACCATGCGCGGCCGGACGTGCTGGTAACTCCCGACTGTAAGGCGCTGTTCCTGTCGATGGACGGCGTGGCGGGCCTGATGGTGGGCGGCATCCACGATGGCCGTGTTGCCGTACCTGAGATCCGCAGGCATCGGCAAAGGAAGCTGTCACCTGTTCCGGCACGCGATGGCGACGCAGATGCTGGAGAACGGGGCCGACCTACGGTGGATACAGGCGATGCCTGGCCACCGGAGCGTGGAGAGCACGCAGATATACACGTAGGTGAGCGTCCGGGCGCTTCAGGCGGTGCATACGTCAACGCCTCCGGCAGCGCAGCGGGCAGAAAACGAGCCGGATGTTGCTGATGAAAACTGACGCAGTATACTAACAGTTATTAACTGATAGTAATCACAGGTGAGGTCATCATGCCAACCAGCGTAGCCCTGAGTCCCTACTTCGAAGCGTTCATCCGTGAGCAAATAGAAAGTGGTCGTTACAACAATACCAGTGAGGTCATCCGCGCAGGGCTTCGCGCTCTGGAGGAGAGGGAGCAGCAGATAAAACTTGAATCACTTCAGCAGGCGGTCAGGGCAGGCATCAGCAGTGGAGAAAGCAAAAGCGCTGAAGAGGTGTTCGGGCGACTGGCGCACAAGTACCGGTCAATGGCGGAAGATAAGCAGACAAAATGAAACTGGGTGTATCGCCACTGGCAGAGCAGGATCTGGAGGCCATCGGTGACTACATCGCACAGGATAACCCAGTGCGGGCAGTCAGCTTCATGGAAGAGTTATACCAGCAGTGCCTGCTGATAGCGGAATCACCGGTGCTCTACAGAGAGCGCCCGGAGCTGGGGCAAAGCGTCAGAAGCTGTGCCTACGGCCGATACCTTATCGTGTTCCGGGTGCTTGATACTGAAGTGCGAATAGAGCGCCTGCTGCATGGCTCAAGGGATGTTCTGAGCCTGTTTACTGAGCTGGGAGCCGATGTGTCGCCGGACGTGCCGCAAAGTTAGTCGGGCTGTCTGTCAGGCTGAAAAGGTCGGTGTCCGGCAGAGCGTCCTGCCGGGAGAACAGCACCGCCGCCCCTGGCGGCACCGGCCGCGTCATCGCCTTCAGCAAACGGCCTTAAGAGAAGTCGGCCTGACGGCCTCCGCTGAAGGGCTTTATGCTCGCCAGGCTTTGGCGGCTCGCAGACGGCGGTTGTGGTGAGCTGTAGCGAGATGCCCGTAATACCTAAGCCCCGCGCGAAATCCCTTCTTTAACAGCCCGTTACCTATTGCCGCCCCTGTGCGGTACAACCGTATCTTCCTCGTCACCCGGCAATTCCTCCAGTAAAACTGAAAGGCGCTTCGCCACAGCGGTCAGTATCCGGATCGGGATGCAACGCCTGCCTCTGCGGTTCCATCAGGTGAAAACCCGTTCTGCGTGCGCCGTCAAAGGCCTGCTCTACTGCGCCGGCAGCCCGCACCATCCCTGGAGCGGGCCTCCCTCGCGTATGCAGAAAACCGCGGGTCACCTGAGTGCCCCGCAGGCTTAAGCCGCTACCAGCCGCCCCCCAGCACTTTGTAGAGCGTCACGTTCTGATTCAGCTCGCCGGCCCTGGCGTCCAGCAGATCTTTCTCTGACTGGTAGTTCGAGCGCTGGGCCACCAGCACGTTGAGGTAGCCGTCGATACCGCCCTGATAGCGGTACTGAGAGAGCTTGTAGTAGCGCTCGTTGGCCGCGTTTGACCGCGACCGCGCCGCCACTTCCTGGTGCCAGGTGTTTTTACCCGCCAGCGCGTCCGCTACTTCGCGGAACGCCTGCTGAATGCTTCTTTCGTACTGGGCTATCTCTTCCCGCTTCTGCAGGTGGGCCAAATCGAGGTTGGCCATGTTGCGTCCGCCGGTAAAGATAGGAATGTTGATCGACGGTATAAACGACCAGGTCGCGGTACCGCCTTCAAACAGGTTGCCGAGGCTGCCGGACATCGTACCGGCATCAGCCGTCAGCGAGATGGACGGGAAGAACGCCGCTCTGGCCGCGCCGATATTGGCATTCGCTGCTTTCAGATTGTGCTCGGCCGCAATAATGTCCGGGCGGCGGGTGAGCAGATCCGACGGCAGCCCGGCGCGCAGATCCGGGAACTGGTAATCCTTCTTCAGCGTCGCTTCGGCAATCACGTCGGGCGGCACGGCGGTGCCGGTCAGGAAGGTGAGGGCGTTGATGTCCTCCTCCAGCTGGCGCGAGAAGCGCTGCACGTCGGCCTCCGCATCCGCCACGCTCAGCTCCGCCTGGGCGCGAGCCTGATCGTTATCGGTGCCGGTTTCAACCCGGTACTGCACCAGCTTCAGGGAGGCCCGCTGGCTCTCGGCGGTCTGCTGGGCCAGCTTGAGCTTGTCCTTATCTGTCGCCAGGCTGAGGTAAGCGGCGGCAATTTCGGAGATAAGCGTAATGCGCGTCGCCTGCTCCATCGCCGCGGTGGCCAGATAGGTCTGCAGGGCCCGCTCATTCAGGCTGCGGATGCGGCCAAAGAAGTCAATCTCCCAGGACGTAATGCCGACGCCTGCCTCATATTGATGGTAGGTAACGGCCCCGCTGTCCCGCGTATTGTACAGTCCGCCGGGCAGCCGCTGGCTGGTCTCGCTGGCGCCCGCCTCAATGGTGGGCATCAGCGCCGACCGGCTGATGCGGAACTGCGCCTGCGCTTCCTGCACGCGCAGGGCGGCAATGCGCAGATCGCGGTTGTTGTTCAGCGCCAGGCCAATCACCTTCTGCATGCCCGGCTGGCGGTAGAACTGCCGCCAGTCGTAGGCGGCGACGTTGCTGGCGCCGCCGCCGTTCTGCCAGCTCTGCGACACCGGCATGGCGGGGCGATGATAATCCGGATCCAGAGAGCAGCTGGCAACCGACAGGGCGAGTGCCGTCGCCGAAAGCGTCGCAACAAATTTTTTATTATTCATGGCCAACCTCTCCTTCACGGTTAACCGCTTTTACCGGCAGATGCTTCTCATCACCAGGATCGGACGGCTTGTTTTTGCCGCGGCTGAAAATCCTCATCACGAACACGTAGAACAGCGGTACGAAGAAGATAGCCAGGAAGGTTGCCGTGAGCATCCCGCCGACCACCGCCGTACCTATCGAGTGCTGGCTGCCCGCGCCCGCGCCGTTGGAGATGGTGAGCGGGAATACGCCGAGAATAAAGGCGATAGAGGTCATGATGATCGGGCGCAAACGCAGTTTTGCCGCATCAATCGCTGCCGACACAATATCCTTGCCCTCCTTCTCGTGGATGTCCTTGGCAAACTCGACGATGAGGATGGCGTTTTTTGCCGCGAGCCCCACCGTGGTGAGCAGACCAACCTGGAAGAAGACGTCGTTCTGCATGTTGCGTATCAGCACGCCGAGTATCGTCCCCAGTACCCCGAGCGGAACGACCAGCAGTACCGAAAACGGCACCGACCAGCTCTCATACAGCGCCGCCAGGCAGAGGAAGACGATGATCACCGAGATGGTATACAGTGAGGTGGTCTGCGAGCCTGATAGCTGCTCTTCATAAGACAGGCCGTGCCACATGATGCGGTAGCCGGGCTCCAGTTTATTGAAGATCTCCATCACCGCTTTGGTGGCCTCGCCGCTGCTGTAGCCGGACGCGGGCGAGCCCATGATGTTGACCGCAGCAATACCGTTAAAGCGTTCGGCGCGCGGCGTCCCGTAAATCCACTCCCCGCTGCCGAAGGCGGAGAAGGGCACCATGGTTCCGGTATTGTTGCGCACGTACCATCTGTTGAGATCTTCCGGCGTAACGCGTGATGCGGCATTACCCTGGATATAGACGCGTTTTACGCGGTCGTTATACATGAACTGGTTAATGTAGCTGGAGCCCCACGCGGCGGAGAGCGTGTCGTTGATATCCGAAATGCTGACCCCGAGCGAGCGGGCGCGTTCGTCATCAATGTCCAGCTTGAACTGGGGCTCATCTTCCATACCGTTATGGCGAACCATGGTCAGGCGCGGATCTTTGTGCGCCATGGCGAGAAATTTATTCATGGTTTTAACCAGCTCATCGTGCCCCTTGCCGCTTAAGTCCTGCAGGAAGAAGTCGAAGCCGGTTGAGTTACCCAGCTCCATGACCGCCGGCGGCACCAGGGCAAGGGCGATACCGTCCTTCATGCCGGCAAAGTGCTTCATCGCGCGCTCGGCGATGGCGTTGAGCTTCATGGAAGGATCCTGACGCTCTTCCCAGTCCTTGAGCATCACGAAGGCCATCCCGGTATTCGGGCCGCGGCCTGCAAAGCTGAACCCGTTTGCCACATACACCGACTCAACGGTCTCTTTTTCCGACGTCAGCATGTATTGCCGCATCTCATCCAGCACTTTCTGAGTACGCGCCGGCGCGGCGTTCGACGGCAGGGTGACCTGCAGCAGCATAACCCGCTGATCTTCATCCGGCAGAAAGGTGGTCGGTACGCGGGTAAACAGGAAGCAGGTAACCACCACGATGCCAAGATAGACCAGCATAAAGAAGGTGCGTTTAGAGAGAATACCGGTCACGCTAGAGGTGTAGCGCAGCGTTCCCTTCTCGAAGTTGCGGTTAAACCAGCCGGCAAAGCCGGTGGTTTTGGCATCGTGTTTCGCTGGTTTTAAGATGGTGACGCACAGCGCGGGAGTAAAGATCAGCGCCATCAGGACCGACAGGGCCATCGCCGTCACGATGGTAATCGAGAACTGGCGGTAAATTATCCCGGTGGAGCCGCTGAAGAAGGCCATCGGCAGCAGCACGGCTGATAGCACCATTGCAATACCGAACAACGCGCCCTGTACCTGCTCCATCGACTTGATGGTAGCCTCTTTGGGCGCCAGCCCCTCCTCGTGCATCACGCGTTCGACGTTTTCCACCACCACGATGGCGTCGTCCACCAGTAGCCCGATGGCGAGCACCATCCCGAACATCGTTAGCGTATTTATCGAATAGCCGCAGATATAGAGGACGCAGAAAGTCCCCAGCAGCACGACCGGCACCACCATGGTGGTGATAATGGTCGCGCGCAGGTTTTGCAGAAAGATGAGCATAACGAAGAAGACGAGGATAATCGCTTCAACCAGCGTTTTAACCACCTCATGTATCGAGGCGCTGACCACCGGCGAGGTGTCGTACGGGTAGATAATGTGTACCCCGGACGGCAGGGAAGACTTAATCCCATCGAGCGTCTTGCGAATACCGTTGGCCGTATCCAGCACGTTAGCGCCGCTCGACAGGCGCAGGGCGATACCGGCGGAAGGTTTGCCGTTATAGGTAGAGGTGATGCTGTAATCTTCCGGACCCAGTTCGACGTTAGCCACGTCCTTAAGCCTGACCTGGGAGCCGTCGAGATTCACTTTCAGCAGGATATTTTCAAACTGCTGGGTTTTTTCAAAGCGGGTTTTACCAATAATCGTCGAGCTGAATTTACCGTTAGGGATCGTCGGCAAACCGCCGAGACGCCCGGATGACACCTGCACGTTCTGCGCTTTGATGGCGGCAGATACATCGCTCGGCACCAGAGAGTATTTATACAGTTTGGCCGGATCGAGCCAGACGCGCATCGCGTATTCCGAACCCATCACCAGAAACGTACCTACGCCCGGCGTACGGGCAATCGGGTCCTGCATCCTGGATACCAGAATATCCCCGAGATCGCCGTTGCTGAGCGCGGGGTTATCGGAGTACAGGCCCACCACCATCATAAAGTTGAGCTGGTATTTGGTGACGCTGATCCCCTGCTGGACAACTTCATTTGGCAGCTGCGACTCGGCCAGCGACACTTTGTTCTGCACCTGAACCTGGGCAATATCCGGATCGGTGCCCTGATCGAAGGTAACGATAATGGACGCGCTACCGTCGCCGTTACTGTTGGATTCGAGATAGCGCAGGTGGTCGATACCGTTCAGTTTCTGCTCAATGACCTGCACGGAAGTTTTTTGCAGCGTATCCGCACTCGCGCCAGGATAGGTAATACTGACTTCAATCGCCGGCGGCGCAATGCTGGGATACTGGTTAACAGACATGCTTGAAATGGCCAGCACGCCCCCCAGCATAACAACAATGGCGATAACCCACGCAAATATGGGGCGCTCAATAAAATATTTAGACATCCTGGCGTTCCTTATTGTGCAGAGGGATCGGCAATCGTCAGCGAGCTATTAGCGTCTTTCGTATTCTGAATATCCTGTTCCTGCCACTGTACCTTCGCGCCATCTCTGACCTGCTGCAGCCCGGCCGTCACAACCTTTTCGCCCTCTTTCAGCCCCTGAGTCACCAGCCACTGGCCGTTAATCATTTCACCGGTCGCAATGGCGCGCTGGTGAACCACCGAATCGTTATCGACGACGTAAACGTAAGGATGGCCTTTGTTATCGCGTCCAATGGACTGCTGGGGAACCAGGATGCCGTTCTCCTGCACGCCCTGGACTAACTGCGCGTGAACGAACATACCCGGCAGCAGGATGCGATCTTTATTCGGGAAGGTGGCGCGTAAAATTACTGAGCCGGTGGTTTCATCAATTCTGACTTCGGCGAATTCGAGGCGGCCTTCATTGGGGTAGGGCGTACCGTCTTCCAGTACCAGGCGTACCGCAGCCTCGTGATCGCTGACCTTACGCAGTTTGCCGGACTCAATCATTTTGCGCAGCGACAGCAGATTGCGGGAGGACTCGCTGATGTCGACATATATCGGGTCCAGTTGGGTGATGGTGGTCAGATAATTTGCCTGACCGTTGGTCACCAGCGCGCCTTCTGTCACCAGGGAACGGTCAATCCGGCCGCTGATTGGCGCCCGGACTTTGGTATATTCAAGATTGATGTTGGCGGTATCGAGGGCGGCTTTTGTTTCCTGGGCGTTGGTTAAGGCGTCGTCGTAATCCTGCTTACTGATGGCCTCAACGCCGCTGAGGGTACGGTAGCGTTTCTCTAATATCGTGGCGTTACGCCAGGCGGCCTGGGCTTTGTTGACGGCGGCCTGATAAGTCGCCGGGTCTATCTGGTAAAGCGGTTGCCCGGCTTTAACCTCGGCGCCTTCCTTGAACTGGCGCTTGAGGATAATACCGTCAACCTGCGGGCGAACTTCAGCGGTCCGGACCGATGCTGTTCTTCCCGGGAGCTGCGTGGATAGCGTGACATTTTGGGAGCGTAATGTGGTGACATCAACGTGCACAGGCGCGTCATTTTTGGCCACTGTTTTATTTGAATTATCACAGCCGGCAACGAGCAAAACCGCTATGATTAATAAGAGTTTTTTTTACGCATACAATTTTCCATCAAATGAGATAGGACTAATATCATTCATAGAATTGACTGATGCAGAGTTCTGGCATAATAACGCCCACGCCTGCCTGCCGCCGTTAATATAATTATTGAGGAATATATTCCTGGATTTCCAATGATATAGACACGGGTAATTACTCCCTGTTTATGAAAAGCGTAGTCGTTTTCCGTGACAGATCAAGAAACTATTTTCTCTGCCAGCGAGCAATTTATTCATTTGTTTCTTTATCGTTAAAGAGAATAAATATCAATATAAATCAATGAGAAACTCTACGATGGGATATCCGTCATCTCATATCCGAGAGATAATTAGTATTATAATTCAATATATTGGTGTGGCGAGTGTGACATTCGGGTTAATTATCCACAATAAACAACGCTTCCTGCTTAGACGATTTTTGTTAATTCGTCCATCGCCTGGCGCTAAAAATTCATCGGCTACCTGAGCGTCTATCCGGATTGGAGATAACGGTGATTCCGGGCTATGCCGCGGGAATGTGTTGCAGGAACAAATATTAAGCCCGCTAATATATCCGGACCATTATCTATTCGCTCCTACCGCTACTTCATGGGACAGCAGCAAGAAATCTCTGTGCTATACTTGGCCGCCCGCTGCTGCCGCTCATTTAAATGGCTAATCGTTATCAGCGGTGCTGACCGGCGGGTGAGGTTACCTGACCGATGCATAGTAGCCATCAATTAATTGTTTTTGCGTATTTTGTGATATCACTTAGCCCGCTAATATAAAAAACTATCGACTGTTAATATAATGCATGGCGCTGTACGTAGGGTATGTTTAAGGTATTTGCAAAGATATATCTTAAATATATATTGAAGGGGTTAGATATCTTGTTAAATACCGTTTCGCTTACCCTGTTGGTGTGGTTAAGTTATTAATTAACCGTTGCATTTATAAGTGTAAAATTTATGTTAAGCCATTCCTTTTTGTTTTTATCTTAATGATTTTACTGGTTTAATATATTTATCCTCGCATTTCTTTTTGATTTCAAGCAAAAACATCATCCTTACCTATACTTACCCCTGATGGCGAATGTCACCTATCTATTGTTCTGAAATTTTAATATGCCTTTTATCCGTATAAAAGATTTAGCGGGAGTGACTTTGTATGGCATCTGCAAAAAAAATAGGGCTTATTGCCTGCACCGGTGTTGTTGCCGGTAATATGATGGGGAGCGGGATTGCTTTATTACCGGCGAACCTGGCAAAAATAGGATCTATCGCGTTATGGGGATGGGTCATTGCGTTGATTGGTGCTGTGTCGTTGGCTTATGTTTACGCCCGTCTGGCGACAAAAAACCCGCAGGAAGGGGGGCCGATTGCCTACGCCGGTGAAGTCGGCCCGGCATTTGGTTTTCAGACCGGGGTGCTGTACTACCACGCTAACTGGATTGGTAATCTGGCCATCGGGATCACCGCCGTCTCTTACCTCTCTACGTTCTTTCCCATTCTCAATCAGCCCGTGCCGGCAGGCATTGCCTGTATCGTGATCGTCTGGATTTTTACCGCCGTCAATCTGCTGGGCGGGACGTGGGTGAGCCGCCTGACGACAATTGGTCTGGTACTGGTGCTTATTCCGGTGGTCGGCACCGCCATATTTGGCTGGTTCTGGTTTGATGCTTCTACTTATGTGGCTAACTGGAACGTTTCACATGATCCAGACTCCCGGGCGATCATTAATAGCGTACTGCTCTGCCTGTGGGCATTTATCGGCGTCGAATCAGCAGCGGTGAGTACCGGGATGGTGGAGAATCCGCAGCGCACCGTACCGCTGGCGACCATGTGCGGAACGCTGCTTGCCGGCACAGTTTATATTCTGGCGACTCAGGTCATCTCGGGCATGTTTCCGGCGAGCCAGATGGCGGCCACCGGCGCGCCGTTTGCGGTCAGCGCCTCTACCATGGTGGGGGGATGGGCGGCCTCCGTCGTCTCGGCCTTTACCGCTTTTGCCTGCCTGACTTCGCTGGGGTCGTGGATGATGCTGGTTGGCCAGGCCGGGGCGCGCACCGCGCACGACGGAAACTTCCCGGCGATATATGGTGAGATGGATAAAAACGGCATACCGAAAAAAGGACTGGTGCTGGCCTCGCTCAAAATGACCGCCCTGATGATCCTGCTGACGCTGATGAGTTCAAGCGGCGGCAAGGCTTCTGACCTGTTCGGGATGCTGACCGGTATCGCGGTACTGCTGACTATGCTGCCGTACTTCTACTCCTGCATCGATCTTATCCGCTACGAAGGCGCCAATGTGAAAAACCTGCTCAGCCTGATTGCCTCCATTTTCGGCTGCTGCTTCGTCTTTACCGCTCTGCTGGGCGCGCAGTCCTTCGAGCTGGCGGGCACCTGTATCATTAGCCTGATTATCCTGATGTTCTACACCCGCAAACTGGGCGCCGCCCAGGCCGCCGCGAAGAAAAGCGCCGTCCCTGGCGATCCGGCGCCGCGCAACATTAAAGAGACGCATCCCTGATTGGTATCGCGAACGTCATCCTGAACGGCAACGCCCCGGTGCGAGCGTTGTGAACCCTGTATCAAGAGGTCTGGAGAATTTACATGAATATTATTGCCGTAATGAGTGACAAAGGGGCTTACTTTAAGGATGAAGCGCTGAGCGAACTGCATCAGCAGCTGGAGCATGAAGGGTTTCGCCTTGCTTATCCAACGGATCGTCACGATCTGCTGAAGCTCATTGAGAACAATGCTCGCCTGTGCGGCGTTATTTTTGACTGGGACACCTATAACATGGAGCTGTGCTCGCAGATTAGCGACCTTAACGATCGCCTGCCGGTATATGCCTTTGCCAATAACAATTCGACGCTTGATGTCACCATGAACGATCTGCGGCTCAACGTGCGCTTCTTTGAGTACAGACTGGGCAGCGCCGAAGATATTGCGGTGAAGATCCGCCAGAGTACCGATGACTACATTGATTCGATACTGCCGCCGCTCAATAAGGCGCTCTATAAATATGTGCAGGAGGAAAAATACACCTTCTGTACGCCGGGGCACATGGGCGGTACGGCGTTTAATCTCAGCCCGGTAGGCAGCCTGTTTTACGACTTTTTCGGCGAAAATACCATGCGATCCGACATCTCGATCTCGGTGGGGGAGCTGGGATCCCTTCTGGATCATACCGGTCCGCACCGCGAGGCGGAAGAGTATATCGCGCATACCTTTAACGCCGAGCGCAGCTATATTGTCACTAACGGTACGTCAACCGCCAACAAGATCGTCGGTATGTACGCCTCGCCCGCCGGCGCGACGATCCTCATCGATCGCAATTGCCATAAGTCGCTGACGCACCTGATGATGATGAGCAACGTCGTGCCTATCTATTTCCGCCCGACCCGTAACGCCTACGGTATTCTCGGCGGGATCCCGAAAAAGGAATTTACCCGCGAAAGTATCGAAGCGCTGGTGAAAAAGACGCCAAACGCCACCTGGCCGGTGCATGCGGTCATCACTAACTCCACCTACGACGGCCTGTTCTATAACACCAACTACATCAAAAAGACTCTCGACGTGAAGTCTATACACTTTGACTCTGCATGGGTGCCCTATACCAACTTCAGCCCGATTTATGACGGCCACGCGGGGATGAGCGGCGATCGCGTTGAGGGCAAGGTTATTTATGAAACCCAGTCCACCCACAAGCTGCTGGCGGCCTTCTCACAGGCCTCTATGATCCATGTGAAGGGGGCCATCAATGAAGAGACGTTCAATGAAGCCTTCATGATGCACACCTCTACCTCGCCTTATTACGGCATCGTGGCTTCGACCGAAATGGCCGCGGCGATGATGCGCGGCAAGACCGGCAAGCGCCTGATCAACGGCTCCATTGAGCGGGCTATTAATTTTCGTAAGGAGATCCGCCGCCTGCGCTCCGAGTCAGAAGGCTGGTTCTTCGACGTCTGGCAACCGGACAACATCGACGATGTCGCCTGCTGGCCGCTCAATCCGCGCAACGCGTGGCACGGTTTTAACAATATCGACGACGATCATATGTTCCTCGATCCTATCAAAGTGACCATCCTCACGCCGGGGATGAGCCCCGACGGTACGCTGGAAGAGAAGGGGATACCGGCGTCGATCGTCTCAAAATACCTTGATGAAAATGGGATCATCGTCGAGAAAACCGGCCCCTATAACATGCTGTTCCTGTTCAGTATCGGTATCGATAAGACCAAGGCGATGAGCCTTCTGCGCGCGCTGACCGACTTCAAGCGCATCTTTGATCGCAACGTCTTCGTTAAGCACGTGCTGCCGTCGCTGTACGAGAGCGCGCCGGAGTTTTATAAAGAGATGCGTATTCAGGAGCTGGCGCAGGGGATCCACGATCTGACCCGACAGCACAATCTGCCGGATCTGATGTACCGCGCCTTTGAGGTACTGCCGGAGATGGTTATTACTCCGCACGATGCTTTCCAGGAAGAGGTGCGCGGCAATATCGAGATGGTTGATCTCAATGATATGGTTGGCAAAGTCAGCGCCAATATGATCCTGCCGTATCCGCCGGGGGTGCCGGTTATCCTGCCCGGTGAGCGCATCACTAAAGAGAGTATGCCGGTGCTCAACTTCCTGCAGATGCTGTGCGATATCGGTGAGCACTATCCGGGCTTTGAGACCGATATTCACGGCGTTATCCGCGATGAAGAGACCAAACGCTACCGCGTGGTTGTCCTCAAGCCGGGAACCGATCAGCCGGGCGATAAGCCGAGCGACACGGTGAAAAAAGATCCTGAGGTGAAGAAAGAGCCGATGAAGGTGAAGACCAAGGCGGCCGGGAAATAGCGGTTTCGCGGGCGTCATAAAAAAGGCCGGGAGCAATCCCGGCCTTTTTGCATCAGGAAATAGCCTGCCGTTAGCGGGCGCTCCACCCCTGATCCGCCACAATCACTTCGCCATTGATCGCGTTTGACGCCTCGGAGGCCAAAAAGAGCGCCACCTCGGCAATCTGCTCCGGCTGCGCCGTCGGCAGGTTGGCGTTGGCCATCACCGCCTTCATGCCCAACGGGTCAGGATCGTTCACTTTGCCGCGAATGCTGGTGTCGATCCCGCCGGGCGCAATAGCATTGGCGCGAATTTTACCGTAGGCGCCGTGGGTGGCGGCGATATTGCGGGTCAGCCCGATCAGGCCATGCTTCGACGAAATATAGGCCGCGCCGCCCCAGGTGCCGCTGATGCCGCCAATGGAGGAGATATTGATGATATTGCCCGCAATATCATACTTATTGAAGAGCTTAATGGCCTCGCGCGAGGCGACGAATGGCCCCTTGAGGTTGGTATCTATCACCGCATCCCAAAGCTCGTCAGAGGTATTATCGACGGTTTTGAAGTTATCAATAATTCCGGCGTTATTAACCAGAATATCGATCCGGCCAAAGGTGTTCTCCAGCGCGGCGAACAGGGCGACTATCTGCGCGCTGTCCTGCATATCAACGGTAAATATTTCGCTGCGGTTGCCATAGCCCGCAAGCTTTGCCTGAGTTTCCTCCAGGTGTTCGCGGCCCCTGCCCACCAGAATGACCGTTGCACCGGCTCTGGCAAAAAGAATTGCCGTTTCACGACCAACGCCCGAACCAGCACCGGTTATCACGCTAATTTTTCCTGTTAATGACCCCATAAAATCCCCCAGATAAGCGATCCGTTTATCGTCAGGTTATCTTATCAGGGCTGCGGTAAACCCCGATAGTGAGAATAATAATTGTTAATGCTTTATAGATATATCGAAATCCTATCGACGTTTCCTCACTTTTCAAACAAGAATGAAATATAAAAAAAGAAATAAATAAAAAGGTAATAATGTTAATAGGAAAATAATCAAAATATGCATTGCATTACTGGTAAGTAAATGGCATCGGGGCTATTTGCCGCGCGCGGTAGCAGGAAGGAGATGGCTCCCCACGCATTCGCGCTCTGCGACATAAGGGCTTCATTGGTTTGCTCAGGATAAGAAATGCAGGGATGGCCGATTGAAAATATCGTAGCCGTTTATAGATACCGCAGTATTTTTTACTGAACACAGCTGCAACCAGTCTGAAGCGACTGGGCCAGAGCGTTCAGGAAGTACCTGCTGAAGGTTGAGCGTATTCACGGTAAGCGCTTTATCAGCAGGGAAATAATGCGGACGACGATATTTAATGATATCGATTGTGATTGCAATCGGTGGCCTGGTTACAGCGCCGGCAGCGGCCTCATCCCGGAGCAATTTGAAACCCTGAATCTCGCTTAGGGTTGTGTCCACATTACGTGGGAAGGATCAATATAGACAAAACCATCAAGGATAAAATAGCAGAAATGAAAGCGATCAATTAACGGAGTAATAAGTATAACTCGCTGAACTCTTTTTTTGCTCTAAACCGCGGCGGCGGGGCAGTGGACGAATCTTCGCTGGTCCCGGCACCGCGGTACCAAAATCGATCGCGTCAGGGCAGCCGTTCGCTGACCCGGGGCCAGTCGGCGATGACGTCAGGCACATAGCGGAGGTCGTTCTCTGGGGCCACGCCGTTCAGTTTGCATATATCGATCCGGCTGTACAGCAGTGCTTCCCGCTACCACCGCAGTCAGAGTTGTCCAGCAAACACCGCAGCTTGTGCCGCAGCTGTTACCGGCAGTTGATACTCAGCGGGTGGTTATCATTCGTAGTATTGACCGGGCGCAAAAAGAGCCAACCGCAACACTGAAATAATTAAAATAACTTGAGTATTACTCGAAGGTGTATGGGATTTGCAATGGATTATCGCTATGAAATCACAGGGTAATAACCTCGGGTTGATGATACTGACACCGAAAATCTCCAAAATAGAGTTGATTTAGAAAGCGAGGAAAATCGTTATGTATTTATTTATATGACGATTGCTGGCTGGCAGGGACTTTTACGTCTTTCATTTAGGAAAAGGGTTAAATAATAACATGAGTAAACTTTTACTGGAACGCTCTGGTAGACGAAAAATTATATTTATCGCCTTGCTGGTTGGGATCATTATTGGCGCGGCATTGCTGGCCAGTACCGCGACTATTATGCATAAAACCAGCGATACCGAATTTTGTGTGTCGTGTCATAGCATGCGGCAGCCTCTGGCGGAATATCAGGGTAGCGTGCATTTTCAGAACGAGAAAGGTATTCGTGCCGAGTGCGCCGATTGCCACGTACCTCATCAGCCGATCGATTATATGTTGACCAAAATTGGCGCTCTGAAAGATGTCTGGGGGGAAATGACCGGCAAAATCGACACTCCGGAAAAATATGAGGCGCATAAACTCGCGATGGCTCAGAGCGTCTGGGATGGCTTGAAGAAGAGCGATTCGGCAACTTGCCGCTCCTGCCACGACTATAAAGCGATGGATATTCTGGCACAAACGCCTGAAGCCCGTAAGCAGCACCCGGTAGCGATTAAAGAGGGCGAAACCTGTATCGATTGCCATAAAGGCGTGGCGCATATTCTGCCGAACATGAGTGGCCTGGCGGCGGCAGGGGCGAATGAGCTTGCTAATGCGGCGGCGAAAACGCCGGCGACCGCGACCACTCTCTACACCATTCAGACCCAGCCGTTCTGGCTGAGCGAGAAAGCGGGCGACCATAACGACGGTAACCTGATGGCCTCCACTGAAGTGAAAGTGGTGAAGCGTGAAGGTGACATGGTACTGGCGGACGTGCACGGCTGGCAGCAGGATGGCGTCACTGAAGCCTTCTACGCCGCGCGAGGCAAACGCATCATGAGTGCGCTGCTGGGCGAAGAAGCCCGCAAAGCATTAAAAGTGTCTGGTTCCGTCACCGATGAAGAGACCAAACAGGTCTGGCATGAGGTTGATCTGCAGGTCTGGTTGCCAGCGAAAAATCTGATTGGCGATCAACAAAAAATCTGGAGTTATGCTTCTGAATTAATGGCTAACAACTGTACCGGCTGTCATGGCCAGACCGAGTTGAATCGCTTTAATGCCAACCAGTGGATTGGGGTGGTTAAAGGTATGGCCGGGCGCACTTCACTGACCCAGGAGCAGGTTCGTCTCCTGACTCAGTACGTACAAAAACACGCGAGCGACATGCCGGCAGCGGCCAACCAGGGAAAGCAATAAGGAGCCATGATGAAAAAGAATAACGATGATGTGATGGCGGATCGGCGCCAGGAACCCGGGATGAATCTGACGCGTCGCCGTTTTCTGGCTGGCGCCAGCGCCCTAATGACGGTGCCGCTGCTGGCGGGAATATGGCCGCGCTCGGCGCTGGCTGAGGCCATCAGTCAGGCTATGCCGCAGTTTATCGCATTGCGTCAGGCGCAGAGCGGTATTCTGACCGGCGCCCACTGGGGCGCGTTTGAAGCCATCGTGCGCGACGGCAAAATGGTGGACGTTCGCCCGATAAAAGACGATCCCTATCCCAACGAGCTGATTACTATGGCGCCGTATCAGGTCCACGCCGAAAACCGGATTAAATATCCGATGGTGCGTAAAAGCTGGTTAGAAGGCGGGGCGAAAAATTGTAAGCCAGAGCTGCGCGGCCGCGATGAGTGGGTCCGCGTCAGCTGGGATAAAGCGCTGCACCTGGTGGCGGGCGAAATCAGCCGTCTGCAAAAAGAGCATGGCCCGTCGTCTATTTATGCCGGTTCTTATGGCTGGAAAAGTGTCGGGATGTTCCACAATCCGAGAACGCTGCTGC
>OKHC01000088.1_pt1 | contig 17085 bp, 12 predicted proteins | sample 1612451 | NCBI WGS metagenome assembly OKHC01 (sample SAMN04436796, study PRJEB24849) | human gut metagenome | biome: human gut; feature: NICU; material: stool | host: Homo sapiens | place: USA: Saint Louis, MO | collected 2011-05-10 | reverse complement strand
GCCTTAGCGGCCACCTTTAATACGGCGGCAGTTACACAGAATTATTTACAGGGTCTGCAAATTGCCAAGCTTTATTAATGCAGCAACAGCTTCTCTTGTCCCTTTGGTTATCTCAAATTGCACAGGGCTACCTGTTTTCTGTTGCAGCACCGTAGCTCTGCTTGAAACCGAGCTACCATATGCAACATCAGATACTTTGAGGCTCACCAGATCGCAGGCTCGTAGCTTACTGTCTAAGGCCATATTGAACAGAGCTAAATCACGCGTTTTACCTTCCAGTTCAAGCCGGATTCGAATCCCCCAGATATGAGATATCTGAAGTGGTCTTTTTTGGCCTATGATACGGTCTTTATTCCACGGTGACATGTTCATACTCAAATCTCCTGCAATGTGGGAGATTTGAGTATGGTTGTCCCTTATGAGCGAGCAGCGGAAGAAATCTTTACACAGAGATGAAAATTATCGAAAATAGCTCTACGCGGCTGAACGGGATGCTTATCATAAATTTGGTTTATGGTTTGTTTTAGTTCTGGAGAGAGAAATGATTGATTTCATAACTACTAATACAGGGATTGTATTGAAATATGATCCAGAAACAGCAGGTACATCTTGGGTTTGGAATGAATTAAAAACTCATTCAACTGTAACAATTTCTAAAGTTTTTTATTTTAATATTAGCGATCTGCTCAACCCTCCGTCACCAAATCAAGATTTTGATAGTTATTTTTATGAGTTTCAGTTTGGAACTTTTAGTGGTGATTATATTGTTATACCAAGTTATATTTTAAATATTCAAAATGATTTATATATAAGTAAAGATATCAATCTTAGTAGGAGCATCTTTGCTGCAGAGCGTAATATTTCTATTTTTGGTCGACTCTCGCGAATATTGAATCAAAGTAATCCAATTTATATTGGTGGGGATTCTGCGGAGGCAATACCTTCTAATATTTTTAGTGAGTTATTAAGCAAATTTCCTAACTCGTACGAAGTAGATAGATATGCCGATGCTAGAGTACATACGATTCTTGAGCAATATTTGGAAGGCATGAAAGATGCCAGAGGCCTCTACGAAACATATCTCAATAAAATAGAACCAATCAGAAAAAATAATCTCGACTTAACAACTATCAATGAATTAGAAATAGAAAAATACACTTTAATTAGAGATACCATTGAGAATGCTTTAAGTACGAAACAGCACTGGTCCGAAAAAGATTGGCAACAATTGATGGTGCAATTCCTTCTTCTTTTATTTCCAAAGTATATTCATGTTATTGAAAATATTACCATCCATGATTACTACAGCATCCCTGGCAAGAAAAAAGATCGATACATAGATATAGGCTTGGTTGATTCTAATGGTAATTTAGATATTATCGAAGTTAAAAAGCCATTTGACGACAAGATCTTGCGCAGGACAAAGTATAGAGGGAATAGCATACCAACGTCTGAGCTAAGCGGTGGTATCATGCAAGCTGAAAAATATCTCTTCCATTTATCAAAATGGGGAACAAAAGGTGAAGACAACCTTACAAAAAAATATGCAAGTGAACTACCCTCTGGGATGAGTATTCATATTTCTAACCCCAAGGCTATCATCATAGTTGGACGTGACCAAATTGGTAATGGAAATATGACAGAAAATCAAAAACTTGATTTCGAAATTATCAAGCGGAAGTATACCAATATGATGGACATCATTACCTACGATGACCTATTGAGACGGCTTAACCGTACAATTTCAGCACTTAAAAAGTAAGGGGCATTTTAGAAACGAATGCCTAGTTACAATACGTTAGTATAATTTTGAAAATGTCCGCTACTGGCACAAAGCAGACTATCACCTCAAAGCCGTAGGAGCGGCAGACCAGATCGATTAGGTCCGGTCTGCCGCTACTCGCTCAACCCTTCCCCATAATCCTCGTATCGCGCTCTACCCGGAATACAGGAAGGTCGCGTCGATCAATCCGCTACGAGCTAGGACGGTTATCCTCACAAAAACCCATAAACCCCCGCCAGCACCCAGCCAAACACGCACGACACGCTGACGCCAATCAGCCCCGGCAGGATAAAGCTGTGGTTGATGACAAAGCGGCCGATGCGGGTGGTGCCGGAGCGGTCGAACTGAATCGCCGCCAGATCGCTGGGATAGGTCGGCAGAATATAGTAGCCGTAGCAGGCCGGTGCGGAGGCGACGATATAGGCGGGATCGACGCCAATCGCCAGCGCCACCGGGACGATAGCCGCCAGCGCCGCCGCCTGGGAGTTTACGAACTTCGACACCAGCAGTAGGACGATGGCGTAGGCCCAGGGAAACTCCTTCACCATCTGCCCCAGCGCGCCCTCAATCTCTTTCAGGTGCGCGCCGAACATGGTCTCGGCCATCCACGCGATGCCGTACACCGCGACGATGGCGATCATCCCGGAGCGGAACACTTCGTTTTTGGAAATTGAGGCCGGGTTGGTTTTGGTGGCGATCACAATCACCGCCCCGGCGAACAGCATAAACATCTGGATCACCAGCACCATCGACAGCGGCTTGCCGTCGAAGGCCGGACGCAGCTCAGAGAAGGCGCCGAGCAGGGCAACGACCGCGATGGCGGCGAGGAAGATCCACATCGCTACCCAGTTGCTCGTCGGCAGCTTGCGGTCCAGCAGCGTTGCCGTGTCGCCGTAGACATAGTGGCGATTCTCCGGCGTGGCGATAAACGCCTGGAATTCCGGGTCTTTGTCGAGATCTTTGCCGCGAAACCAGCTGAAAATACCGATGGCCAGAATGCCGAGCAGGGTTGACGGGATGGTGATGGAGAGCAGGTCGAGAAATTCGAGGTGCTTACCGTTAAAGGTGAAGTTGCCGAGCATCGCCACCAGCGAAACTACCGCTACCGAGACGGGGCTTGCGATAATGCCCATCTGCGCGCCGATGGTGCTGGCCGCCATCGGCCGCTCCGGGCGGATGTTATTCTTGATAGCTACGTCATAAATAATCGGCAGGATGGTGTACACCACGTGGCCGGTCCCGCAGAGAATGGTCAGGGTGCAGGTGACGAAGGGCGCGACGATAGAGACGTACTTCGGATTGCGCCGCAGCAGCTTCTCGGCAATCTGCAGCATCACGTCGAGGCCGCCGGAGGCCTGCAGCGTGGCAGAGGCCGCGACCACGGCGATAATCACCAGCATCACGTCAACCGGCGGCTTGCCCGGCTTAAGGTGGAAAACAAAGACCAGAATAACCAGGCCAATGCCGCCCAGCAGGCCCAGCGCGATGCCGCCCTTGCGGGCGCCGTAAAACAGGCAAATTAAAATGATGATGAGCTGTAGCGCAAATTCCATATTTCCCCCGGAGGCTGTCCATAACGTGGGGTCAGGCTTAGCTGAATACCCACACTTTTAGTATAACTTTGGGGAATATATCGCTTTTAGGCTGCGCATTATTTGACGCGCACAGGGTTTCCGGGCATCGGGCGGTGGGGGCCACGGTCGGAATGATGCGCGGTAAAAAGTTTTTGCACACAAGTTCGGGGAGGGGGATGACGCCGGACGCCAAATGGTGCGAACTATCGGATAAGGCGCGGCATCTCAGTGTCAGTCATACAACCACTTGCCTGCCCTCGCCGACGCCGCAAGCATTCTCAACGTCAATGGTTTATGCGGATCGGGCTCTCGCGATCCTAAAAACTCTGGGTTGAAGTAGTTAAGGATATTAAAACCCCCACGCTCAACGCGCCAGCGCTGGAAATAGCTATCCATCATTTCAACATTATCTTCATATACAAGTTTAAGATCGTCTCTGATATTAGTATCGAGGGTGATGCTCTTCTTAGGGCCAAAGAGGAAGTATTTTTTGGTGTTGTAGCTTCGATCGATAAAATCGACGATCTCTTTCTCGACGTCTGTCATCAGAAGTAAGTCCACTGAATTCGATGCTCAGGCCGGGCAATCTTATTATAGGTCTGACGAATATCAGTATTAATCTGGTATATCGTCGTAAAAGTCATGACCCAGCCCAGCCAGGGAACATTACGGCCGACAAAGCGGCCAAGGTTATTTGTGCTTGTCCATTTTAGTGTAGCAATAGACTTACCCGTTAGCGTAGGAAGTCGGAAACCGTGTGGCAATCTGTAATTTAACCAGTTACTCATATACTTAGATGCTAAAGAGGTTCCGGGTGTTGCCGTTCCAGGCTTTACTCTCGTACCAATAATAGGCTGACCAGAAATGATTAGAGCGGCATCAACGGCTGAAATCCCTAAATAGCCGCTCACGACAGACGTCGTAATCGCCCACCAGAGCTGCTGCGGAGAAAGATTAGATAACCCGCCGTAGAAATAGGTTCCATTAAGTGTTTCAGTCGTATCCATGACACCCTCTCAATGCACAATATTTAGCCAATGCTATTGAGTGTTAAACTAAATTGCAAACCGACTTCTTTGAAAAATGCGCAAAAGTCTGGATCCAGTAATACGGTACAACGAAATGCATTGCCCATAAAAAAAGCCAGTCAGGAACCCTGACTGGCTTTTTCAGCAGTGCGTCAACGATTAATCGTCAGAACCGCCCAGGCCTGCGTTCAGCAGCTCTGCAAGGCTTGCAGAAGCTTCTTCCGCGCTCACCTGCGGTGCAGCGGTCGGCTCGCCAGCGGCGCGACGACGGATGCGGTCCTGGTGGTACGCGTAACCGGTACCGGCCGGGATCAGGCGACCCACGATAACGTTCTCTTTCAGACCGCGCAGTTCGTCGCGTTTGCCCGCAACGGCTGCTTCGGTCAGCACGCGAGTGGTCTCCTGGAACGAGGCCGCGGAGATGAAGGACTCGGTTGCCAGAGACGCTTTGGTGATACCCAGCAGATCGCGCGCGAAGGTTGCGCCGATTTTGCCGTCCGCTTCCAGCTCGCGGTTGGCGATCTTGATGCGGGAGTATTCAGCCTGCTCGCCTTCCAGGAACTCGGAGCTGCCTGCATTCACGATGGTCGCTTTACGCAGCATCTGACGAACGATAACTTCGATGTGCTTATCGTTAATCTTAACGCCCTGCAGACGGTATACGTCCTGCACTTCGTTAGTGATGTAGCGGGTCACCGCGTGAACGCCGCGCAGACGCAGAATGTCGTGCGGCGCTTCCGGACCGTCGGAAACCACGTCACCGCGTTCAACGCGTTCGCCTTCAAACACGTTGAGCTGACGCCATTTCGGGATCATCTCTTCGTACGGATCGCTACCGTCAACCGGGGTGATCACCAGACGGCGCTTACCTTTGGTCTCTTTACCGAAGGAGATAATGCCGCTGATTTCAGCCAGGATTGCCGGCTCTTTCGGACGACGCGCTTCGAACAGGTCGGCAACGCGCGGCAGACCACCGGTGATATCTTTCGTACCACTGGATTCCTGCGGAATACGCGCCAGGGCGTCACCCGCACCGATCTGTACGCCATCGTCCAGTTGAACGATCGCTTTACCCGGCAGGAAGTACTGAGCCGGCATGTCGGTGCCCGGGATCAGAACATCGTTGCCCTGGGCGTCGACGATTTTCAGCGCCGGACGCAGGTCTTTACCACCGGTAGTACGTTCTGCGGAATCCAGAACCACCAGGGAAGAGAGGCCGGTCAGTTCGTCGGTCTGACGGGTAATGGTCTGGCCGTCGATCATGTCGGTGAAGCGGATGAAACCGCTCACTTCGGTGATAACCGGCATGGTGTGCGGATCCCAGTTGGCAACGGTTTCGCCGCCTGCAACCTGCTCGCCGTCGCCCTTCGCCATCACCGCACCGTAAGGCACTTTATAGCTCTCTTTGGTACGACCAAATTCGTCGATCAGTTTCAGCTCGGTGTTACGGGAGGTCACCACCAGCTTACCGCTGGAGTTAACAACCGACTTGGCGTTGAACAGCTTGATGCTACCTTTGTTCTTCACCTGAATGCTGGATTCAGCAGCCGCACGCGATGCCGCACCACCGATGTGGAACGTACGCATGGTCAGCTGTGTACCCGGCTCACCGATGGACTGGGCCGCGATAACGCCGATGGCCTCACCTTTGTTGATGATGTGGCCACGCGCCAGGTCACGACCGTAGCAGTGGGCACACACGCCGAAGTCAGTTTCGCAGGATACAACGGAGCGAACTTTCACCGAGTCAACGGAGTTGGCTTCCAGCAGGTCACACCACTGTTCGTGCAGCAGGGTGTTGCGCGGTACCAGAATGTCAGCAGAACCCGGCTTCAGCACGTCTTCTGCCGTCACACGACCCAGAACGCGATCGCGCAGCGGCTCTTTAACGTCGCCACCTTCGATAACCGGGGTCATCACCAGGCCTTCCAGCGTGCCGCAGTCGTCCTCGGTAACCACCAGATCCTGCGCCACGTCAACCAGACGACGGGTCAGGTAACCGGAGTTCGCGGTTTTCAGCGCGGTATCCGCCAGACCTTTACGCGCACCGTGCGTGGAGATGAAGTACTGGAGTACGTTCAGACCTTCACGGAAGTTCGCGGTGATCGGCGTTTCGATGATGGAGCCATCCGGCTTCGCCATCAGACCACGCATACCGGCCAGCTGACGGATCTGGGCAGCAGAACCACGCGCACCGGAGTCGGCCATCATGTAGATGCTGTTGAACGAAACCTGCTGCTCTTCTTTACCTTCACGGTTAATGACGGTTTCGGTCTGCAGGTTGTCCATCATCGCTTTGGATACGCGATCGTTCGCCGCGGCCCAGATATCGATGACTTTGTTGTAACGTTCGCCAGCGGTCACCAGACCGGACTGGAACTGTTCCTGAATCTCAGCCACTTCGGCTTCGGCTTCAGAAATGATTTCGTATTTCTTCTGCGGAATAACCATGTCGTCGATACCGACGGAGGCACCTGAACGGGCCGCGTAGGCAAAGCCGGTGTACATGGTCTGGTCAGCGAAGATAACGGTCGGCTTCAGGCCCAGAATGCGGTAACAGGTGTTCAGCATTTTGGAGATAGCTTTCTTACCCAGCGCCTGGTTGACGATGGAGAAAGGCAGACCTTTCGGCACGATCATCCACAGAATGGCGCGACCGACGGTCGTGTCTTTCAGGCTGGTGGTCGCAACGAATTCGCCGTTAGCGTCTTTTTCATATTCGGTGATACGCACTTTAACGCGCGCATGCAGAGAGGCCTGGCCAGAGCGGTAGAGACGCTCGGCTTCTTTCGGGCCAGTCAGCACCATGCCTTCGCCTTTGGCGTTAACACAGTCGCGGGTCATGTAGTACAGACCCAGTACCACGTCCTGGGACGGAACGATGATTGGTTCGCCGTTCGCCGGGGACAGGATGTTGTTGGTGGACATCATCAGCGCACGCGCTTCCAGCTGGGCTTCCAGCGTCAGCGGTACGTGAACAGCCATCTGGTCACCATCGAAGTCGGCGTTGTACGCGGCACAAACCAGCGGGTGCAGCTGAATCGCTTTACCTTCGATCAGTACCGGTTCAAAGGCCTGGATACCCAGACGGTGCAGAGTCGGCGCACGGTTCAGCAGCACCGGGTGTTCGCGGATAACTTCGTCGAGGATATCCCAGACGACAGCTTCTTCACGCTCAACCATTTTCTTGGCGGCTTTGATGGTGGTGGCCAGACCGCGCAGCTCAAGCTTGCCGTAGATGAACGGTTTGAACAGCTCCAGGGCCATTTTCTTCGGCAGACCGCACTGGTGCAGACGCAGGTATGGACCTACGGTGATAACCGAACGACCGGAGTAGTCAACGCGCTTACCGAGCAGGTTCTGACGGAAACGACCCTGCTTACCTTTGATCATGTCGGCCAGCGATTTCAGCGGACGCTTGTTGGAACCGGTGATCGCGCGACCGCGACGGCCGTTATCCAGCAGGGCATCTACCGCTTCCTGCAGCATACGCTTTTCGTTGCGCACGATGATATCCGGCGCGGCCAGATCCAGCAGACGCTTCAGACGGTTGTTACGGTTAATGACGCGACGATACAGATCGTTCAGGTCAGAAGTCGCAAAACGACCGCCGTCCAGCGGTACCAGCGGACGCAGATCTGGCGGCAGAACCGGCAGAACGGTCAGGATCATCCACTCCGGCTTGTTACCGGACTGAACGAACGCTTCCAGCAGCTTGATACGCTTGGTCAGCTTCTTACGCTTGGTTTCAGAGTTGGTTTCGTTCAGCTCTTCGCGCAGGGTTTCACACTCCTGCTCCAGGTCCATGTTTTTCAGCAGGGCCTGAATAGCTTCCGCACCCATCTTGGCGTCGAATTCGTCACCGAACTCTTCCAGCGCGTCGAGGTACTGCTCTTCGGTCAGGATCTGGTTACGTTCCAGGTTAGTCATCCCGCCTTCGATTACCACGTAGGATTCGAAGTACAGTACGCGTTCGATATCGCGCAGCGGCATATCCAGCAGCAGGCCGATACGGGACGGCAGGGATTTCAGGAACCAGATGTGGGCGGTCGGAGACGCCAGCTCGATGTGGCCCATGCGCTCACGACGCACTTTAGTCTGGGTCACTTCAACGCCGCACTTCTCACAGATAACGCCGCGGTGCTTCAGGCGCTTGTACTTACCGCACAGGCACTCATAGTCTTTCACTGGCCCAAAGATACGGGCGCAGAACAGACCGTCACGCTCAGGCTTGAACGTACGGTAGTTAATGGTTTCCGGCTTTTTAACTTCACCAAAAGACCATGAACGGATCATGTCTGGCGAGGCCAGAGCAATTTTGATCGCATCAAACTCTTCGGTTTTAGTTTGCGCTTTCAGAAACTTTAATAAGTCTTTCACGGATTTGCTCCCGTCGGAGTTAGCACATTCCGCTGCCGGGCGTTAACCCGGCAGCGGTGACCTGTTTGAGCGAGAATTACTCGTCTTCCAGTTCGATGTTGATACCCAGCGAACGAATCTCTTTCAACAGTACGTTGAAGGATTCCGGCATGCCTGGTTCCATCTGATGGTTGCCGTCCACGATGTTCTTATACATCTTGGTACGACCGTTCACGTCATCAGACTTAACGGTAAGCATTTCCTGCAGGGTGTAGGCGGCGCCGTATGCTTCCAGCGCCCACACTTCCATCTCACCGAAGCGCTGACCACCGAACTGCGCCTTACCACCCAGCGGCTGCTGAGTAACCAGGCTGTAGGAACCGGTGGAACGCGCGTGCATCTTGTCGTCGACCAGGTGGTTCAGTTTCAGCATGTACATGTAACCCACGGTTACCGGACGCTCGAACTGCTCGCCGGTGCGGCCATCGTACAGGGTGATCTGACCGGAAGTCGGCAGGCCGCCGAGCTGCAGCAGCTCTTTGATTTCCGCTTCTTTCGCACCGTCGAATACCGGCGTGGCGATTGGCATACCCTTACGCAGGTTCTCTGCCAGGCGCAGCACTTCGTCATCGCTGAAGGTGTTGAGGTCAACTTTCTGACGCACGTCAGTACCCAGATCGTAAGCACGCTGGATGAACTCGCGCAGTTTGGCAACTTCCTGCTGCTGCTTGAGCATGGCGTTGATCTTATCGCCGATGCCTTTCGCCGCCATACCCAGGTGAGTTTCCAGGATCTGACCGATGTTCATACGGGACGGTACGCCCAGCGGGTTCAGAACGATGTCGACCGGCGTACCGTTCGCATCGTGCGGCATATCTTCGATCGGGTTGATCTTGGAGATAACACCCTTGTTACCGTGGCGGCCCGCCATTTTATCACCAGGCTGGATCTGACGTTTAACGGCCAGATACACCTTAACAATCTTCAGCACGCCCGGTGCCAGATCGTCGCCCTGGGTGATTTTGCGGCGTTTCGCTTCGAGTTTCTTCTCAAACTCGTGCTTCAGCTCGTCGTACTGCTCGGCCAGCTGCTCCAGCTGATTCTGCTTCTCTTCGTCGGTCAGACCGAGTTCGAGCCAGCGATCGCGCGGCAGAGCGTCGAGTTTGGACGCTTCAATACCACCGGCAACCAGTACCGCGTAGATACGGCTGAACAGGCCAGCTTCGAGGATCTGCAGTTCTTCAGACAGGTCTTTCTTGGCCTGCTTGAGCTGCATCTCTTCGATTTCCAGCGCACGCTTGTCTTTTTCCACGCCATCGCGGGTAAAGACCTGCACGTCGATAACGGTACCGGAAACGCTGTTCGGCACGCGCAGAGAAGAGTCTTTAACGTCAGACGCTTTCTCACCGAAGATCGCACGCAGCAGCTTCTCTTCCGGGGTCAGCTGGGTTTCGCCTTTCGGCGTCACTTTACCGACCAGGATGTCGCCGCCCTTCACTTCCGCACCGATATAGACGATACCGGACTCATCCAGCTTGGAGAGCGCGGCCTCACCCACGTTCGGGATATCGGCAGTGATCTCTTCCGGCCCCAGCTTGGTGTCGCGGGACACGCACGCCAGTTCCTGGATGTGGATAGTGGTGAAGCGGTCTTCCTGAACCACGCGCTCGGAGACGAGGATGGAGTCTTCGAAGTTGTAGCCGTTCCACGGCATGAACGCGACGCGCATGTTCTGGCCCAGCGCCAGTTCACCGAGGTCGGTGGACGGGCCGTCTGCCAGCACGTCGCCGCGTTCAATCGGCTCACCCAGAGAGACGCACGGCATCTGGTTGATGCAGGTGTTCTGGTTAGAGCGGGTGTACTTGGTCAGGTTATAGATGTCGATACCTGCTTCGCCCGGGTACATCTCGTCTTCGTTAACTTTGATAACGATACGGGAGGCATCCACGTACTGCACCACGCCGCCGCGCTTGGCAACGGAGGTTACGCCGGAGTCGACGGCAACAGCACGTTCCATACCGGTACCTACCAGCGGCTTATCAGCGCGCAGGGTCGGAACCGCCTGACGTTGCATGTTCGCACCCATCAATGCACGGTTGGCGTCATCGTGTTCCAGGAACGGGATCAGGGACGCACCGACGGAAACCACCTGCTGGGTGGATACGTCCATGTAGTCAACCTGGTCGCGGCTGAACAGGCTCGATTCGCCTTTGCTACGGCAGGTAACCAGATCGTCTACGAAACGGCCTTCGTCACTCAGGTTGGAGTTCGCCTGGGCAATAACGAAGTTACCCTCTTCAATAGCAGACAGGTAATGAATTTCGTCGGTCACCACGCCGTCGGTCACTTTACGATACGGGGTTTCGAGGAAGCCATATTCGTTAGTCTGTGCGTACACGGACAGGGAGTTGATCAGACCGATGTTCGGACCTTCCGGGGTTTCGATTGGGCAGACGCGACCGTAGTGAGTCGGGTGTACGTCTCGCACTTCGAAGCCCGCACGTTCACGGGTCAGACCACCCGGGCCGAGCGCCGAGATACGACGCTTGTGCGTGATCTCAGACAGCGGGTTGTTCTGGTCCATAAACTGGGACAGCTGGCTGGAGCCAAAGAACTCTTTCACCGCCGCCGAAATCGGCTTGGCGTTGATCATGTCCTGCGGCATCAGGGTGTCGAGGTCGCCCAGAGAGAGACGCTCTTTCACCGCACGCTCTACGCGCACCAGGCCAACGCGGAACTGGTTTTCCGCCATTTCGCCCACGGAACGGATACGACGGTTGCCGAGGTGGTCGATATCATCCACTTCGCCTTTACCGTTACGGATATCAATGAGCTTCTTCATCACGTCAATGATGTCGTCTTTGCTCAGGATACCGGAACCTTCGATCTCGTCGCGCAGCAGAGAACGGTTGAACTTCATGCGGCCTACCGCAGAGAGGTCGTAGCGGTCTTCAGAGAAGAACAGGTTCTCAAACAGGCTTTCGGCCGCTTCGCGGGTCGGCGGCTCACCCGGGCGCATCATGCGGTAGATTTCTACCAGCGCGCTCAGGCGATCGTTAGTCGGATCGACGCGGACGGTCTCAGAGATGTACGGGCCGTGGTCCAGATCGTTGGTGAACAGCGTTTCGATACGCTTGTGGCCAGACTGGCTCAGCTTGGCCAGCAGATCCAGGCTCAGCTCCATGTTCGCCGCGCAGATCAGTTCGCCGGTGTTGGTATCAACGTAGTCCTTCGCAGCCACTTTGCCCGCGATGTACTCAACCGGCACTTCGATGTGTTTAACATCGTCTTTTTCCAGCTGGCGGATGTGGCGCGCGGTAATGCGGCGGCCTTTCTCAACGTACACTTTACCGTCGGCTTCGATATCGAAGGAGGCGGTTTCACCGCGCAGGCGCTCAGGAATCAGCTCCATCTGCAGCTTGTTGTCGCGAATTTCAAACACCACTTTTTCAAAGAACAGGTCGAGGATCTGCTCAGTGGTGTAGTTCAGCGCGCGCAGGATAATGGTCGCCGGCAGCTTACGACGACGGTCGATACGGACAAACAGGTTGTCCTTCGGATCGAACTCGAAGTCCAGCCAGGAACCGCGGTAAGGGATGATGCGTGCGTTATACAGCACTTTACCCGACGAGTGGGTTTTACCCTTATCGCTGTCAAAGAAGACGCCCGGGCTACGGTGCAGCTGAGAAACGATAACGCGCTCGGTACCGTTGATAACAAAGGTACCGTTGTCGGTCATGAGCGGAATTTCGCCCATGTACACTTCTTGTTCTTTGATGTCTTTGACGGTGCCTTCCGGCGCTTCACGCTCATAAATCACCAGGCGCAGCTTAACGCGCAGGGGAGCGGAATAGGTCACGCCGCGGATCTGACACTCTTTAACGTCAAATACCGGTTCGCCAAGGCGGTAGCTGACGTACTGCAGCTCGGAATTACCGCTGTAGCTTGCGATCGGGAACACGGAACGGAATGCCGCTTCCAGACCATACTGACCTTCAGGATCTTGCTCGATAAACTTCTGGAACGAGTCAAGCTGGATAGAAAGGAGATATGGGACATCCAGCACCTGCGGACGTTTACCAAAATCCTTACGAATACGTTTTTTCTCGGTATAGGAGTAAACCATTAGGGTTCCTCAGCTCGCTGACAAGTCTTCGACCCACTCTGCCCACTGGACGGGCAGTTTATGCAACACCATTTTGTTGACCGGAAAATGGAACACTTTCCGCAATACTTGTTGCTATCACGCTTAAACCATTTCATCGCGATTTACACAGGAGTCGAAGCCTGTCGCGGTATATTAAGACGTCGATAGAAACAAGTATTGTCAAGGCAGCCCGCAGTCAAACAGTGTGAAATGCTGCTGGCGCCCTACAGCGCAAAAAGGCTGGTGACTAAAAAGTCACCAGCCATCAGCCTAATCGCTTAGGCTGCAACCGGAAGGGTTGGCTTATTTAACTTCAACTTCAGCGCCAGCTTCTTCCAGAGATTTTTTCAGAGCTTCAGCGTCATCTTTGCTCACGCCTTCTTTCAGAGCGGCCGGAGCAGATTCTACCAGGTCTTTAGCTTCTTTCAGACCCAGGCCAGTTGCGCCACGTACTGCTTTGATAACAGCAACTTTGTTAGCGCCAGCGGCTTTCAGGATAACGTCGAACTCGGTTTTCTCTTCAGCAGCTTCAGCCGGGCCAGCAGCAACAGCTACAGCAGCGGCAGCAGAAACGCCGAATTTTTCTTCCATTGCAGATACCAGTTCAACAACGTCCATTACGGACATAGCGGCAACTGCTTCGATGATTTGATCTTTAGTGATAGACATTTAAATTGTTCCTGAATATCAGAATAAGTTTATACGTAGGCGAATGCTTTACAAAGAAAACGGCAATTAAGCAGCTTCTTTCGCATCGCGTACAGCAGCCAGAGTGCGGACCAGTTTGCCGGCAGCGGCTTCTTTCATGGTCGACATCAGACGTGCCAGTGCTTCTTCGTAGGTCGGCAGAGTTGCCAGGCGGTCGATCTGAGACGCCGGGATAACCTCACCTTCAAAGGCTGCAGCTTTGACCTCAAAGTTTGCATTCGCTTTCGCGAACTCTTTGAACAGACGAGCAGCAGCGCCCGGGTGTTCCATAGAGTATGCAATCAGGGTCGGACCAACAAACGTGTCTTTCAGGCACTCAAAAGCAGTACCTTCAACAGAGCGACGCAGCAGGGTGTTACGAACAACACGCATGTATACGCCGGCTTCACGACCTGCTTTACGCAGTTCAGTCATTTTGTCTACGGTTACGCCACGGGAATCCGCAACGACTGCAGACAGCGCGCCTTTGGCTACTTCGCTGACTTCAGCAACAATCGCTTGTTTGTCTTGAAGATTTAAAGCCATTAGCTTTGCTCCTGGATGTTTGCCAGAGTCGAACTCTGGAACTCACTTCATCCATCTCAACGAGATGAACGTCTTAAATACGGTGAGCAGAAACAAGCCAAAAGTATCAAAAAATAATCTTAGCGTTCTGTCACCGTCTACGCAGGAAATTAAGGCCCTGACGGGACACCTGCGGTCTTCGACGGAGGCCTGGATAGGCCAGGCTCCAACGAACAAATCTGTTCTATGACTTCGTCCTTCAAACCGCAGCCGCGTTGGCTGCGTTCGTTCGCACCAGTCACATAGTTATCTATGTTCCTGGCGACTCACTCGCTTGCCGCCTTGCTGCAATTCGAATGACTCGCATAGAATTCTGCTTTAAGCAGAATACGTGGGGGTAAGATTGTAGACAAAATCACCGCCCACGTAAAGGCAAATCTTAAGCAGCAGACGCGCTCAGACCAGCCTGATCAACGGCAACGCCAGCACCCATGGTGGTGGAGATGCTGATTTTCTTGATGTACACGCCTTTCGCCTGAGTCGGTTTCGCTTTTTTCAGCGCAACCAGCAGAGCTTCCAGGTTTTCTTTCAGTTTGTCAGCGTCAAAATCCACTTTACCGATGGTGGTGTGGATGATGCCGTTTTTGTCGTTACGGTAGCGAACCTGACCGGCTTTAGCGTTCTTAACCGCTTCAGCAACGTTCGGAGTCACAGTACCCACTTTCGGGTTCGGCATCAGGCCACGCGGACCCAGTACCTGGCCCAGCTGGCCAACAACGCGCATTGCATCCGGGGAAGCAATAACAACGTCGAAGTTCATTTCGCCTTTCTTGATCTGGTCAGCCAGATCTTCCATACCTACCAGCTCAGCGCCAGCTGCTTTAGCAGCTTCAGCGTTCGGGCCCTGGGCAAATACGGCTACGCGAACAGAACGGCCAGTACCGTGCGGCAGTACAGTTGCACCACGTACGTTCTGGTCAGATTTACGCGCGTCGATGCCGAGGTTAACGGCAACGTCTACGCTTTCTACAAACTTGGCAGTTGCCAGTTCTTTCAGCAGAGAGATAGCTTCGTTGATGTCGTACTGTTTGGTCGCATCAACTTTCTCACGGATCACACGCATGCGCTTGGTCAGTTTAGCCATTTCTTAGTCCTCCACTACCAGGCCCATGGAACGTGCAGTACCTTCGATGGAGCGAGTCATCGCTTCAATGTCGGCACCAGTCATGTCGGCAGCTTTGGTCTGCGCGATTTCCTGCAGCTGAGCGCGGGAAATTTTACCTACTTTCTCTTTGTTCGGCTTACCGGAACCAGACTTGATGCCCGCGGCTTTTTTCAGCAGAACTGCTGCCGGCGGAGTCTTGGTAACGAAAGTGAAAGAACGGTCAGCGTAAACGGTGATAACTACCGGGATCGGCAGACCTTTTTCGATGGATTCAGTTTTGGCGTTGAACGCTTTGCAGAATTCCATGATGTTTACGCCCTGCTGACCCAGAGCCGGGCCTACCGGCGGGCTCGGGTTAGCCATACCAGCTGCAACCTGCAGCTTGACATAGGCTTGTACTTTCTTAGCCATGCTTAATTTCCTCTAGTTGGGTTATAGCGCCTCGGAAGAGGCTCCCCGTGATAAAAATCGTTCTACGGACAAGGTCCATAAAAACAAAAGGCGCGAAATTGTAGTCCAATTTCGCGCCCTGTGCAACGGTTGCTCGCGGCTTAGTTAGGCTTTTTCAACCTGGCTGAAGTCCAGCTCTACCGGCGTTGCGCGGCCGAAGATAGAAACGGAGACTTTCAGGCGGGACTTCTCGTAGTCCACCTCTTCCACCACGCCGTTAAAGTCGGCAAACGGGCCGTCGTTAACGCGGACCATTTCGCCCGGCTCAAACAGCGTTTTCGGACGCGGCTTATCGCCAACCTGCTGCAGGCGGTTCATGATCGCGTCAACTTCTTTGTCGCTGATCGGCGCCGGACGGTCAGAGGTACCGCCGATAAAGCCCATCACGCGCGGAACGCTGCGTACCAGGTGCCAACTGGCGTCGTTCATCACCATCTGGACCAGAACATAGCCCGGGAAGAATTTGCGCTCGCTTTTGCGACGCTGGCCGCCACGGATCTCAACCACCTCTTCAGTGGGGACCATGACTTCACCAAACAACTCTTCCATATTATGTAATTTGATATGCTCGCGCAGCGATGTGGCTACGCGGCCTTCAAAACCGGAAAACGCCTGAACGACGTACCAGCGCTTCTTAGGAGCTTCAGACATCTCAGAACCTCAGGCCAGTGATAAAGGATACCAGGCGAACCAGAATACCATCCAGTCCCCACAGGAGCAGTGACATTACCGCCGTAACTGCAGCAACGATAAGCGTGGTATGCAGCGTTTCCTGACGCGTCGGCCAGATGACCTTACGCATTTCGATACGCGCTTCACGGGCAAACGCCACGGTCGCCTTGCCTTTCGTCGTCAACAGCGCAACACCACCTGCTGCAGCAATCAGAATCACTACGGCCAGCGCACGCAGCGGCAGCGTAATGTCACGGTAAAGGTAGTTGCCTACTACCGCGACCAGCAGCAGTGCCACAACGACAACCCACTTCATCGCTTCCAGGCCGCGCCCGCTCCCTTGAGCTTCGGTATTCGCACTCATAAACCAACCTGTACAAGAATTCGACAAACATCTTTGCCCCGCGTGAGCGAGGCAACCAAACCGAAAATGCTCTGCTGTGCTTTTCGGACTTAACGCCCTCTACAGAGCCTGTCTCAGCAATGATTATGACAAAAAAAATCACTGATGAGCCAGGTTCTGGTTCGAAAGCGTGCAAAAAGGGCATCAGATGATGCCCTTTTATTGCGCATTGCGTCAAATGTTATCAGCGATTAGCCAAGAACTTTAGCAACAACGCCCGCACCAACGGTACGGCCACCTTCACGGATTGCGAAACGCAGACCGTCGTCCATCGCGATCGGGTGGATCAGGG
>OKHC01000057.1_pt1 | contig 32526 bp, 32 predicted proteins | sample 1612451 | NCBI WGS metagenome assembly OKHC01 (sample SAMN04436796, study PRJEB24849) | human gut metagenome | biome: human gut; feature: NICU; material: stool | host: Homo sapiens | place: USA: Saint Louis, MO | collected 2011-05-10 | reverse complement strand
TACTCAATCTGGCTGAAGAACTTAGCAACGTATCAAAAGCCTGTAAAATCATGGGCGTTTCGCGTGATACCTTTTATCGTTACCGCGAACTGGCCGATGAAGGCGGTGTGGATGCGCTGATTAATCGCAGTCGCCGCGTACCTAACCTTAAGAACCGTACCGATGATGCAACCGAACAGGCTGTTATTGATTACGCCATCGCTTTCCCGGCACACGGTCAGCACCGGACCAGCAACGAGCTGCGTAAACAGGGCGTTTTTATCTCCGGTAGTGGTGTCCGTTCTATCTGGTTACGCCATAACCTTGAGAATTTCAAAAAACGGCTAAAAGCACTGGAAGAAAAAGTGGCCCGTGATGGCATTGAACTGACCGACAGCCAGATCGCAGCACTGGAGCGTAAAGCGTGTGATGACGAGGCCTGTGGCGAAATCGAAACCGCTCATCCGGGATACCTGGGTTCGCAGGACACGTTCTATGTAGGCAACCTGAAAGGTGTCGGCCGTATTTATCAGCAGACATTCGTTGATACGTACTCGAAAGTGGCTCACTGTAAGCTTTACGTCACCAAAACACCGATTACAGCGGCTGACTTACTGAACGATCGTGTACTGCCGTTTTATGCTTCACAGGGCCTGCCGATGCTGAGAATACTGACCGACAGAGGCACAGAGTACTGTGGAAAAGTGGAACAGCATGATTATCAGCTTTATCTGGCAATAAACGACATAGAGCACACGAAAACGAAGGCGATGTCCCCGCAGACCAATGGCATCTGCGAGCGGTTCCATAAAACAATACTGAACGAATTTTATCAGGTAACGTTCCGTAAAAAGCTGTACGGCGATCTTGATACATTACAGTCGGATCTTGATGAATGGCTGGCTCACTATAATAATGAGCGAACCCATCAGGGAAAAATGTGCTGTGGCCGGACGCCGATGGAAACGTTACTTGATGGAAAGCACGTCTGGGCTGAGAAAAATTTAGACCAGATGTAATCTAACAGATACCTGTATAAATAACCGGTAACTGTCAGATCAGGTCTGAGCTAATACACTTATTTCCCGGTTATATTTGACACTTACACTATATCTCGTAATATAAATATATCCACTGTTTTATTTACGAGGTATATATGAGGAAAGTAAAATTAGACAATGATGATTTAATTCAGTATCTGAACACCATCAAAGCATTAAAAAAATATCCAACGATGTCTGAATACAGAGATGAATATCGCAGATTAAGAACCAATGGCTCCCCCTTGATTGAAGCAAAAGAATTTAAATCTGCACACACTAATCTCCTTAGATTAGACCGAAAGAAAAAATCACTGCTTGAAAAATTTATTGAAGAACTTAATCCTATTAGCCATGCATCGGCTCTTGCATCCAAGAGCCTTGAGAAGGTTCAGGAATCCATACTCCACAGAAAAACTTTATTGGAAAAAACACCTGATGAACTCTTCGCTCTCGTCATAAAACAGCGTACAGAAGCTGCTCTTGAGTTCCAACGTTCTGTTGAGCAAAGTCTTGAGCAACTCTCAAACATTTCGTCAGAGTTCGAACCATCAAGTCAACTACAACGAAAAATGGCCCTATAAATCAGTCCTCCGCTTTTCGTTTAAAATGGATCCATTAGATTGCTCTAATGCTAATATTTACTATACTATTATGTTGGTGTGTTTTAAATCGATCATCAGACAATACTGCACACCCTTGGATCCCCCATTTTAAACACAGGATGGCATACTATGAGTGAAGCATTAAAAGAACTGAACAATATTCGTACACTTCGCGCACAGGCTCGTGAAACTGATCTGGAAACGCTGGAAGAGATGCTGGAAAAACTCTCTGTTATCGTTGATGAGCGCCGTGAGGAAGAACAAGCAATACTCAAGGAACAAGAACAACGTCAGGCTAAGCTTGAAGCCTTCCGCCAGAAACTGTTAGAAGATGGTATCGATCCTGCTGAACTACTTTTAGCGGTTGGTTCAACTAAGCCTAAAACCAAATCGACACGAACTCCACGCCCTGCCAAATACAAATATACAGATGATAATGGCAATGAGCAGACTTGGACTGGTCAGGGCCGTACTCCTAAAGCAATTGCTACTGCTATTGAAGCAGGTAAAACATTGGAAGACTTTGCAATCTGATCATTCTAAGGCCGTCAATATATTTTGACGGTTTTAAAAATCAGGCTATATGTAATACTGGAATCCATTCCGTCATTACACTATTGATATACTCATACATTCCTCTAAATAACATTTTCCTGATGTTATCTATTTATGTCCAGATCCCAGTCCAGCACTCCATTATCAACTAAGGATTGTCCTTTTTCCAGATTTCTTATCAACATATCCCTGATATAAAGGTCATAATAAAATGTTACTCTCTCCAATAGCTCTGCCATATCTATATGCTCCTTTTTTTCTTTACCCGAACCATAAAGACCTTTGTAATAATCGAAACCATTAATGATTTCTAACATTTGAGCACGTAACAGTGAATCAACAGCATCCTCTTCATTTACAAAAGTCATAACATCTTCATCATTTACACTTGCCATCCCGTAAATCCTGTTTACGTATAACATTAATGTCACTGATATAGCAAATATCATCGTTTTATCTTTTTTGCTCATCTTAACTTTTTTCATAAAAATCCTCTCTTATTAATATTAAGACTTAAATAAAAATACACATCAGTTTTAGCAAAACACCCAAGCATTACGCACAAGCCGTTCTGCAACTTCTTCAAAGTTGACCTCTGTAAGGTTTCCTTGATTTCCTTCTTGTGTAGTAAACTTCTCAAAGTTATGACAAATATGATTAATCGTGAGCCGTATAAATGCGCTCATAAAATCAGCGTCATCAACAAGGTGCAAAATGCTGTCACTACACATATCTTGCATTGTTTTCCAGCTTGCTTCGAAAGAACGCTTCGCCAGATCATAGAACAGCTCAGTCGATGTATTTTTAATTTCAATACTTTTAGACATAATGACTCCTCATTTTAAAATGATATTTATTGGTTTATTATTTCCAGCCCCATATGTGGGGCTAAACAGGACTATATTTTTGAAACTTATATGCTCATCTTCTTTTATGATTAACACGCAGTGTTATCAATACCACCTCCTTATCAACCATTTTTACTGAATGCCCTTGCTCATAATACTCAGCTCTGGCTGCTTTTTTAAAAGTAGCACTTGCATTTTTAATGCACTCTTTATAAATACCTTCCATGAAGGCATCATCTGCCATTAACATCTCTGCTTCATTAGGCCGTGTTTCCTTCAGCGTATTTATTCTCATTTCATAAAATAACTCAGCAAGGTGCAGGAATACTTTTCTTGATTCTTTTATCAGTTTTTCACTCATCTCATTACCTCTTATTTTACATCACAGACTGTTTATTTGCGCTGATTTCTACTTTTTTGTAATAACGAACATAACCATCACCATTAAAGCATTTAATCAAAAACTCATGATAGCTACTTAGTATAGTTTTAACCTCTGGGACTGATATGTATTTAATCTTTATCTCTTCAGAACTTTCAAGCCATTCATGTAGCTTGAGATTAATAATATCCATTATGAATATCTCCCTGTAAAACCCATCCATCAATTTCTTCAGAAATACATCTTCACTTAGATTAAAGTATAAGTAATGTATTAACTCGTTATAGGTATTTATAACATCAGTAGTAAAGTTTGCTGTCTCAGGATTACTCGCGGTTATTTTTACTGGTATTTCATTCCAATCTAAACTTTTTTCGTCCATATTTATCTCCTATTAATAGTTTTTACGATACGCCAAATAAATAACTCTCAGATTCCTTCGAACCTCATCTAAGAACAGGTAATATTCTTTTCCTTTATTATCTTTCATTGATTCAGCAAACTCTTGTTTTGTTCGTTCGATCACTTTAGCAATCACTTCTTCAATATAGCGTCTGTCTTTAAAGTGACGCTCATAATCATCTCCCATACAATCAATCATGGCCTGAAGATGTTTTCTAAAGTTATTGATCGCCATTTCCATAAATACTTCTGTCTCATCATTCGTAACAGTCACCACAAAAGGCAGTACGTTTTTACTTTTCATATATTCTCCTTTTATTTAAAATGTTTACATTCAGATACGCAGCGAGATTTCGCAATCATTTTTTCAATCCACTCATCAATCTCACTTTCAATAAAAGCAATAGACCTTTCACTTATCTTTACTTGCTTTGGAAATCTTCCAGCCTTTATAAGCTCATAAATCCATGTCCTGCCAAAACCAGTTTTTCTTATTACTTCCGGCAACCGGATAAGTTTCGGGTGTTTTTCTTTATTGGTTTGAATCATATTTACCTCCATTATTTTTCCCGTAATACCTATGGTATTTCGTTTTATGGTGTGTTGTTCGATGAGATAATTGTATGGATTTTTCTTGTGATTTAGGAGGGACGTTCAGGGATAAGTTTTTTACGCAGATTTTTGGAATGGGGAAAAATAGGGTATGTTCAGCCTTAGTGAATATAGGCGATATTTACATTGCGCAAAACACCGCCTTTTGGAAGATCAGTCCTGATCGGATTGCTCATCCTTACCAAGTTCCGCTCTGATTAGATCCTGAATATTCCAGTGTCTTCTGTCGTCGTATCTATATGTAAAATCGACAAAAGAGCGATAGTGAGCAAGGTTTGTCAGATACTTAACTGCCAGAGGATGATCTGTTGACTTCACCTTATCTACATCACGGATACCGTCTTTAAACTCATCAGGGTATAAAAAGCTGGTCAGTTGTGGCATACCAATCCTGACCTCTTCATCCTGCGCCCAGTACAGCAGGTCCATGATGGGGATAATGTTGTAATCGAGTATTTTTTTAAGGTTGCTGACCCCAAAGCGAAAATCTCTGGCTGGAGGCTCAGGAGCCTGTAGCTGCTGTTTCCACTCAGGAACCATGACTTTCAGGTGATTGATGATTTCTTCGGGTGATGTTTCTGCCAGATTAATTTGAACCAGCATCAGCCCTTCGTTGTTTACCCCGGCTTCCTTCAGATAGTGCGAGACTTCCATATGTGGTAGGGGTTTCCCTTCCGGGTTTACGTATTTATCGAAAGCAGCAACATAACCCGCCACCTCCCATAGCCCTTGGTGTGTTACAGGCTTGATGGCATAGCTGGAAGATAGTCTTTTCTCTGGTCCACCGAAAACATCACCAAAGACGACTTTACCTTCAATCAACTCTTCGTAATATTTCTGATGCCTACTAAGGTTTTCGGGAGACAACTCAGCCCGGTTTTGTTCCATACGATAGGCGACAATCCTGTTTTCTATCTCTTGAAAAAGTTGTTCTACTGTCAAATTTTGCAGGACGCTGTAATTTTCAATGTTGAACCATTCATTAACAGCGCTGGCGATCTCCGCTTTGGTCATGTGGCATCTATCCTTCTGGCTTTACTTATCGCTTTGATATGTTATGAGTAAACATATCGGATTTGATGACGGTAATCTATTGAATAGAGCAGGGAAAAGCAGAGGAGCAATCAGTCCAGACTTGACGATTGTTCAGTGAGGTTTGGCAGAGTATGTTGTCATAACCAATTGAATATAATTGACTTTATTTGCAATCATGCTTATAAATTGATGGTACATTTGTTGGTATTTTTAAGGTCATTATGATTATTTTACATTTTTTTCATATATTTAATAAAAACTACGATTCCGAGTCCGGCACCACTATTCAGAGAACCCAGCCTTATGGCTGGGTTTTTGCTTTTGGCGGAACGGACAAGGGGTTAGGTAACCCCCTGACGGGCTTACCCCGAGTTTCCCATGCCATTTCCAGCGCTTTCATGGTGAGTCTGCTGTCCGGCGAGATTAATAAAAACTATCTTAAGATGCCGGGCTTCCCCGGCATCGAAATTACGCCCCTGCAGGTACATCATGCGCGGTGTTTTTCATTACCGGGCCGGTGTATTTCTCGATCTGCAACTGCGACATCTGGCCGCAGTTCCCCTGCGCGAGACTGGAAGATCCCACGTCAAAGGTCAGACAGTTAACGTTACCGTTCTTACACAGCGACCCCGGCTGCGACGGATCGGCCGGGTCAAACCAGGCCCCTTCGCTGATGCGCACTACGCCTTCGCGAACGTAGTCGGTGACTACCGCCCCCACCAGAATCTGCCCACGATCGTTGTAGGCGCGAACCAGATCGCCCTCGCTGATACCGCGTGCCGTGGCGTCCTTCGGATGGATCCAGATAGCTTCGCGGTCGGCTACGGCATATTTCTTACGCAGCGGCGTATTGTCGAGCTGAGAGTGTAGACGGTTGATAGGGTGACCAGTATTGAGCGACAGCGGATACTTCGCAGCCTCCGGACCGCGATACCACTCGTGAGGTGGCATCCAGGTGGGGATCGCTTTGCAGTCCTCGTAGCCCATTTTGGCAATGGCGTCGGAATAGATCTCAATTTTACCGGACGGCGTACCCAGCGGATTAAGCAGCGGATTCTCGCGGAAATCTGCGAAACGCACCCACTGTTTGTTCTCCTCCGGGATCGGGAAACGAATGTAGTTGTTAGAAGCCCAGAACATATCAAACGGCGGTAGCGCCACGCGGGCGTTACGTGCCTGGGCTTTCATCTCATCATACATGCCCTTCAACCACAGCATCTCATCTTTACCTTCGGTAAAGGCGTCGCGTACTCCAAGTATCTCGGAAATCTCCGCAAAGACATCAAAGTCATTTTTCGCTTCGTTCTGCGCCGGCACGCACTGACGCAGCGGGAAGACATACAGCTGCGAATAGTCGCCGCCCATATCCATGTCGTTACGCTCGTAGGTGGTGGTCACCGGCAGTACGATATCGGCGTGTTTCGCCGTCGCCGTCCAGTACGGCTCGTTCACGACTACGGTTTCCGGATGCTGCCAGGCTTTCACCAGATTATTGGTATCCTGATGCTGGTGGAAGGTGTTTCCGCCCGCCACGTAGACCATTTTAATATCTGGATAGGTGACTTTCGTACCGTTATAGTCGATGGTCTTGCCAGGGTTCGCCAGCGCATCGGCAATGCGCGCCACCGGGAACGGAGTGATCTCCTTTGCTGCCGGTGAGGTTGGGCTACCGGCAGAGATCCCAGCCAGAATACCCCCGCGCGCGGTTGGGCTACCGCCGGAAGAGTAGTGATAGCTAAAGCCGAAACCGCCGCCGGGCAGGCCAATCTGGCCCAGCATCGCCGCCAGCGTCACCATCATCCAGTGAGCCTGTTCGCCATGATGCTGACGCTGAATGCCCCAGCCGCCCATAATCATGGTGCGATGCTTCGCCATATCTCGCGCCAGCTGCTTGATTGCTCCAGCATCAACGCCGCTGATATCCGCAGCCCAGTCGGCATCTTTTACGACACCATCATCTTTACCGTTGAGGTAGGCGGCAAATTTATCGAACCCTACGGTATAGGTTTTCAGGAAATCAGGATTATGTAGATTTTCAGCCAGCAGCGTATGCGCAATCCCCGCCATGAGCGCGCAGTCGGTGTAGCTGCGCGGGGCAATCCATTCGGCACCCAACTGACGCGCGCTGTCGCTGCGCACCGGGTCGATACAGATAATCCTGGTGCCTTTTTTCTTTAGCGCTTCAAAGCCCGTTTGGCCGACATGGTCCGGCAGGTTCCAGCTGTTTTTTAGCGTGATCATTGGATTACAACCGATCATCACTACCAGCTCGCTGTTATCAATAACGTTTGGCCACGCAGTTTGCTGTTCATACACTTCAACGGAACCAACCACGTGCGGCATAATCACCTGCGCCGCGCCGGTTGAGTAGTCGCCGGAATAGCCGACAAAACCGCCTGCCAGGTTCATCATACGCTGCAGCAGCGTTCTCGGATTGTGGAACATCCCGACACTTTTCCAGCCATAAGAACCTGCGTGCGCTGCGGGCAGTGCGTGCAGGCCTGCCCCTACAACACCCTGAAGCTGGCGACGCTGGCCTCCGGGCTGGCGGCGGGCACGCCCTATTTTGTTGCCCGCGATATTCCCTGCGAGATGTGTGAGGACGTGCCCTGCGCCCGGGCCTGCCCGAGCGGCGCGCTGGACCGCGACATTGCCGCGATTGACGACGCGCGCATGGGGCTGGCGGTGCTTCTCGACCAGGAGAACTGCCTCAACTTCCAGGGACTGCGCTGCGACGTCTGCTACCGCGACTGCCCGAGGCTGGATGAGGCCATCACTCTTGAGATGGACCGCAACCCGCGCACGGGAAAGCACGCGCGCTTCCTGCCGACCGTTCACAGCAGCGCCTGCACCGGCTGCGGTAAGTGCGAAAAGGTCTGCGTACTGGCGCAGCCCGCTATCCGGGTATTGCCGCTGGCGCTTGCCAGGGGGGAGCTGGGTCATCACTACCGCTTCGGCTGGCTGGAGGCAAAAGATGGCAAACCGTAGGCGCGACGCCGGGCGCGAAGCGCGGCAGAAAAAAGGCGCCTGGCGCAGCCGCCGCTGGCTCATCCTGCGACGCCTCAGCCAGCTGCTGGTACTGGGGCTGTTCCTCTGCGGGCCGTGGCTGGGCGTCTGGATCCTGCGCGGCAACTACAGCGGCAGCCTGCTGCTGGACGCCGTACCGCTGACCGATCCGCTGATGGCCCTGCAGAGTATTGCCAGCGGCTACCTGCCGGGGACGCTGGCGCTGGTCGGGGCGTTGACGGTGGCCGGGCTGTACGCCATGGCGGGCAAAAGGCTGTTCTGCGGCTGGGTCTGCCCGCTCAATCCGCTGACCGACCTCGCCGCCTGGCTGCGCAGGCGCTTTGACCTGACGCCGACGGCGGCGCTGCCGCGCTACCTGCGCTACGTGCTGCTGGCGGGAGTGCTGATTGGCTCAGCGCTGACCGGCACGCTGCTGTGGGAGTGGATCAACCCGGTATCGCTGCTGGGCCGCAGCCTGGTGATGGGGTTCGGCAGCGGCGCGCTGCTGCTGATTGCCCTGTTTTTATTTGACCTGCTGGTGGTGGAGCACGGCTGGTGCGGCCACCTCTGTCCGCTGGGCGCTCTGTACGGCGCGCTCGGCAGCAGGGGGGCGCTGACCGTGACTGCCCGTCGCCGGGCGCAGTGCAGCCGCTGCATGGACTGTTTTCACGTCTGTCCGGAGCCGCAGGTGCTGCGCGGCCCGGTGCTGGACGCGCAGCATTCGCCGCAGGTGAGCGACCGCGACTGCATGCTCTGCGGACGCTGCGTGGACGTCTGCGCCGAGAATGTTTTTACCCTAACCATACGAAGTCTGGAGCGAAATAATGAAAAGCCGTGAGCTAAAAAAAGCGCTGTTTCCGTGGGTAGCCGCGCTGGCCCTGGCCGCGAGCGCCGCCGCCTGGGCGGTGAATGGCGTGGATCTGAGCCAGTCGCCGGAGGTCTCCGGGACGCAGGAGGGGGCTATCCGTATGCCGAAAGAGCAGGGAAAAATGCCGCTGAACTACGTTAACCAGCCGCCGATGATCCCGCACAGCGTGGAGGGCTATCAGGTGACGACCAATACCAACCGCTGTCTGCAGTGCCACGGCGTGGAGAGCTACCGCACCACCGGCGCGCCGCGCATCAGCCCGACGCACTTCATGGACGGCAGCGGAAAAGTACAGGCCGACGTTACGCCGCGCCGCTATTTCTGCCTGCAGTGTCACGTGCCGCAGGCCGACGTCGCGCCGATTGTCGGCAACGGCTTTACGCCGTCGAAGGGCTACGGAAAATAAGAGGACATATGGATAAATTTAACCGCAAGCCGGGCGTTATCCGCCGCCTGTGGCAGTGGTGGCGCCGCCCGAGCCGGCTGGCGCTGGGCACGCTGCTGCTGATTGGCTTTGCCGCAGGCATCCTGTTCTGGGGCGGATTCACTACCGGTATGGAGAAGGCCAACACCGAGGCGTTCTGCATCAGCTGCCATGAAATGCGCAATACCGTCTACCAGGAGTATATGGAGAGCGCGCACTATAACAACCGCAGCGGCGTGCGCGCCACCTGCCCGGACTGCCACGTTCCCCACGAATTTGGCCCTAAAATGCTGCGTAAAATTAAGGCCAGCAAGGAGCTTTACGGTAAGATTTTTGGCGTCATCGATACGCCGCAGAAGTTTGAAGCGCACCGCCTGACGATGGCGCAGCACGAGTGGCAGCGCATGAAGAGCAACGACTCGCAGGAGTGCCGCAACTGCCATAACGTTGACTTTATGGATCTCACCGCGCAGAAAAGCGTGGCGGCGAAGATGCACGACCAGGCGGTGAAGGCGGGGCAGACCTGTATTGATTGCCATAAAGGCATTGCCCACAAGCTTCCCGATATGCGCGATGTGAAGCCCGGCTTTTAACGAAGTGCTTATGCGCGCCGCATCAGGACAGGATGCGGCGCGTTTTTTTAACGGCTTTTGATTTAAGAAAGAATGCGCTGTGTAGTTGATCCCCTCTTGTTCCCCGCTTTTTTTATAAATTATAAGCAATCAGTGCTTTATTCAGTATCATCATGTAATGATCGTAATCTTATATTTCAGGCGCCCTCCTTTTTCCTGTGGATTTAGCTCATATATTGCTCAGTGAAATATTGCTATAAAATAATTTTATCGCCTATGAAAAAATCAAATTAAACATTTATGATTGCTTTGGTTATTATACTCGCGGAAACAATAATGCAGATTGTTTTCCAAATTTAGCAATGCGGTTGAGAGTATTTGGTGCTGATCTACCATTATTACTGTTTGCTAAACCTGAGCAGGCTGGGGGCGCGTCTATGGAGAGATATGGCCCTCAGCCAGCTCAAAAACTGTCTCTGTTGTTATCTATGTATGGTCGTCGAATCGTAGTTGTTTATCCGTGACATATCCCTGAATGATGGGTGGTGACGCATAACTTATCGTATGGTCATCGTTCTTGCCTTGCTCAGTTTTCGTCCGAGAACATGAGGTTTAACTGGCCGTTAATTCGGCCAGTTACTTTTTTGTTATACCTCATCAGCTATTTCGTCGGGCGCAGGAAGTTTAAAACTGCGTGTTCGAAAATTACTCAGGTTTCGCATCCATCAAATAAAATCCATCATCGGTGAAATATAAATGCGCCAGAAAATATTACCATTATTGATCATCGCAACTTTGGCTACGGGTTGTGATAACTCGGGAAGTTCAGCGGAGAAGCCATCGGCACCGCCGGAAGTCGCGGGCGTTATCACGCATACAGAGCCGGTGACGCTCTCCAGCATGCTGCCGGGCCGCACGGTCTCCATGCGCACCGCTGAGGTGCGCCCTCAGGTTGACGGGATTCTGCAAAAGCGTCTGTTCCGCGAGGGCGCCGAAGTGAAGGCCGGCGATCAGCTCTATCAGATCGATCCGTCTACTTACCAGGCCGCCGTGGATAAGGCGCAGGCCGCATGGCGAAATGCCACCGCGCTGGCGCAGCGTTATCGTCAACTGGTGGGCGTACAGGCCATCAGTAAGCAGGATTATGACGATGCCGTCACTGCCGCCGAAGAGACCCGCGCTGCGCTTGCTACGGCCCGCATCAATCTGGACTACACCCGAGTCAGAGCCCCTATCACCGGACGCATCGACCGTTCGCTTATCACCGAAGGGGCGCTGGTCACTAATGGTCAGCAAAATTATCTGACGACCATTACTCAGCTCGATCCCATCTACGTAGATATTACCGAGTCTTCCCGCAATCTGCTGCGCCTGCGCCACCAGATTGCCAGTGGACAGCTTCGTACCCTGAACTCCCATGAAGCACCTATCCGTCTAATGCTGGAAGACGGCACGCCGTATCAGCTGGAGGGGCGCTTAGACTTCTCCGAAGTCCGCGTCGATCAGAGCACCGGCTCCGTCACGCTGCGGGCTACCTTCCCTAACCCCGACCGCACGCTGCTGCCGGGCATGTTCGTCCATGCCGACCTGGCGCAGGGGGTACAGGAAAAAACCATCCTCGTGCCGCAGGCCTCCGTCATTCACGACAACAAAGGCCATCCGTTTGTCTGGGTCGTGGATAAGGACAGCGTCGTTAAACAGCGCCAGATCGAAACCGGCGAGATGCAGGACGGCCAATGGCAGGTCATCAGCGGCCTGACTACCGGTGAGAAGGTTATTTCTAACGGTCTGCAGCGCATTTCCGAGGGCAGTAAGGTTAAGTGGGTAGAGCAGAAAGAGACCGCGAAAGCGAAAAACGATATCTCGTTAACCATCGCCGATCCTTCTGCACAGTAAGGTATAAAGCATGTCTAAGTTCTTTATCGAAAGGCCTATTTTTGCCTGGGTACTCGCCATCGTGATTATGCTGATGGGCGTGATATCCATCGTAAAATTGCCGATTAACCAGTATCCAAACATTGCGCCGCCGGCGATTCAGGTCAACGTTACCTATCCCGGGGCGAGTGCGGAAACCACCCAGAACACGACCGTTCAGGTTATCGAACAGCAGCTCAACGGGATTGATAACCTGCGCTATCTGGAATCCACCAGTAACGCCGACGGTACCGCACAGATCATCCTCACCTTCGATCAGGGTACCGACCCGGATATTGCCCAGGTTCAGGTGCAGAACAAGGTCTCTTTGGCGACCGCGCGTCTGCCGGACGAAGTGGTGCAGCAGGGTATTAAAATCAACAAATACCAGATTAACTACATGATGGTGGTCGGGGTTTACTCCGATAACCCGTCGATGAGTAACGGTGACGTTGGTGATATCCTGGTGTCCAGACTTCAGGATCCTATCCTGCGTACTAAAGGCGTCGGTGACTACCAGGTGATGGGGGCGGAATACGCCATGCGCGTCTGGCTGGATCCGGCCAAACTCTATAAATTCAACCTGGTACCGAGCGACGTATCGAGAGCCATTAAAGAGCAGAACATTCAGGTCTCCTCAGGGCGTTTAGGCGGTCTGCCGACCATTAAAGATGCGCAGTACAGCGCCACTATCATTGGTAAAACTCGTTTCCAGAAGACAGAGCAGTTCGAGAACATCCTGCTGAAGGTCAATCCTGACGGTTCTCAGGTGCGCCTGAAAGACATCTCCAGCGTCGACCTCGGCCCGGAAGATTACAGCATTACCGCTACCTATAACGGCAAACCTTCTGCCGGTATCGCGCTGCGTCTCGCCAGCGGCGCCAACTCCCTTGAAACCGCAACGGCGGTAAAAGCGACCATCGACGGCATCCGCTCCTCGCTGCCTGCCGGCGTACACGTAGTCTTCCCGTATGAAACCGCGCCGGTGGTTAGCGCCTCTATCCATGAGGTGGTCAAAACGCTGGTAGAAGCTATCGGGCTGGTGTTCGTGGTCATGCTGGTGTTCCTGCAGAACCTGCGCGCCACCATCATTACCACCATGGTGGTGCCGGTGGTGCTGATGGGGACATTCGCCATTCTCTCCATTTCCGGCTATTCCATTAACACCCTGACGATGTTCGGGATGGTGCTGGCGATAGGCCTGCTGGTGGATGACGCCATCGTGGTGGTGGAAAACGTCGAGCGTGTGATGCACGAAGAGCATCTGCCGCCGAAAGAGGCCACCATCAAGTCGATGGAACAGGTGCAGGGCGCGCTGTTTGGTATCGCGATGGTACTGAGTGCGGTGCTGCTGCCGATGGCATTTTTCAGTGGTTCAACCGGTATTATCTACCGTCAGTTCTCGATCACTATCGTGTCCGCGATGGCGCTCTCGGTGCTGGTGGCGCTGATCTTTACGCCCGCGCTGTGCGTTACCATGCTCAAGCCGGCCAACCCGAATGCCAAAACGACCGGCTTTGCCGGCTGGTTTAACCGCAACTTTGATAAGGGCACGCTGAAGTACACCCAGGGCGTAACCACTATCGTTAACCGCCGCGGCCTGTTTATGCTGGTGTACGTCTGCATCGTCGTCGCTACCGGCTTCATGTTTACCCGCATCCCAACCACCTTCCTGCCGGATGAAGACCAGAGGGTGATGATGCTGCAGGTGACGCTGCCGTCGAACGCTTCGCCGGAACGCACGCAGCTGGCGCTGGATGACATGAGTAACTACATGCGCCAGAACGAAAAAGATACCGTTGAGTCGGTGTTCACGACCAATGGCTACAGCTTTGCGGGCCGCGGACCGAACATCGGTATGGCGTTCGTAATGCTTAAGGACTGGGAAGATCGTAAATCGGCGGAGATGAAGCTTAACGCCATTGCCGACCGCGCGATGAAGCACTTTGCCACCATGAAGGAAGGTGTCGCGATTGCGCTGATCCCGCCTGCGGTTATGGAGCTGGGTAACTCTACGGGCTTCGACTTCTTCCTGCAGGATCTGGGCGGCCACGGCCACGAAGCGCTGATGGATACCATGAACAAGTTCCTCGATATGGCGCATAAGGATCCGCGTCTGACCATGGTGCGTCATAACGGTATGGACGATGAGCCGGAGTTTAAACTGATTATCGATGATGAGCGTGCGCGTTCGGCGGGGGTATCTATTGATGATATCAACACCACAATGTCCAGCGCATGGGGTTCCAGCTACATCAACCAGTTCATGTACCATGACCGCGTTAAGCGCGTGTACATCCAGGGGCGGGCTGATTCGCGCTTTGCGCCGAAAGATCTGAACAACTGGTACGTGCGTAACAACGTCGGAACCATGGTGCCGTTCTCCGCCTTCGGTAGCGGTAAATGGATCTACGGTTCACCGCGCTATGAACGTTTTAACGGTATTGCTGCGGTTGAGATTATGGGTTCTCCGGCCAAAGGCTACAGCAGCGGTGACGCAACGAAAGCGGTGCTGGAGATCGCTAAAAAGCTGCCGCAGGACTACCGCATTATGTGGCACAGCCTCTCTTATGAAGAGCAGTTGTCCGGTTCGCAGACCACCACGCTGTACACCATTTCGGTGATCATCGTCTTCCTCTGCCTGGCGGCGCTGTATGAGAGCTGGACTGTACCTATCTCGGTACTGATGGTGGTTCCGCTCGGGGTGCTGGGTACCGTCCTGGCCGTACTGATGCGCAACATGCAGAACGACGTCTTCTTCCAGGTTGGTCTGCTGACCACGGTGGGTCTGGCGGCGAAAAACGCCATCCTTATCGTTGAGTTCGCGAAGGATATTCACGAGAAAGAGGGCAAGAGCTTTATTCAGTCGGCGATCGGGGCAGCTAAATTACGTCTGCGCCCGATTATCATGACGTCGCTGGCCTTTATCCTCGGGGTATACCCGCTGATGATCTCCAACGGGGCCGGTGCCGGGAGCCAGCACTCAATCGGTACTGCCGTTGTTGGCGGTATGACGTCAGCTACCTTCCTGGCGGTGTTCTTTGTCCCACTCTTCTACGTCGTGGTCATGAACTTCTTCAGCCGTTTTAACGCCAAGCCGAAAGAGCAGGCTCAGATTGCCGGAAATAACGATCATGAATAAACCATCTAAAAAGCTGGTTGCCGTACTGATAACCGGCATTCTTACCGGCTGTTCGCTGATACCGGATTACCAGCGTCCGGAGATGCCGGTTGCCCATCAGTGGAATCCGTCGGCCGCCATTGGCGAGAGCGGCGTCAACCAGGTGACCTGGCAGCAGTTCTATCGTCAGCCCGCCATGCGCCAGGTCATTAGCCTGGCCCTGGATAACAACCGCGACCTTCGGGTCGCGGCATTAAGAGTGCAGGAGGCGCAGCAGCGCTTCCGCATCAGCCGTTCCGCATTAGCGCCGACCGTCTCGGCCGGCGCCAGCGAAACCGCAGAGCGGACGCCGGGCGATCTCTACAACACTAAAGACAGAGGATCAGAAACCTGGCACCAGTATGAGGCGGGTGTCGGCATCACCTCCTGGGAGCTTGACTTCTTCGGCCGCATTCGCAGCATGAACGAGAATGCGATGGAGCAGTTCCTCTCTATGGCCGCCACCGAGAAGGCGACGCAGATTTCGCTGATCTCTGAAGTCGCCTCCAGCTATCTGAGCCTGGCGGCCAACCGCGATCTGCTGCAGATTGCCCGACAGACGGCTGAGAGCCAGCAGAACTCGCTGGCGCTTATCCAGCGCCGCTATCAGATTGGTACGGCCAGCGATCAGGAGTTGGCCCAGGCAGAAATGAGCCTGCGCAATGCCCAGGCGGATATGGAGAAATACTCCCGCCAGATGCAGGAGAACCAGAACGCGCTGACGCTGCTGGCCGGGACCAAAATTCCGGACAGCCTGGTAGCGAAAGCTACGCTTAATGACGACTACAACTTCCCGCAGTTGAAGGCAGGCGTCCCGTCCAGCCTGCTGACCCAGCGTCCCGATATTATCGCCGCCGAGCACAGTCTGAAAGCGGCCAACGCCAATATCGGCGCGGCGCGCGCGGCGTTCTTCCCGTCCATCAGCCTGACGACCAACGCCGGATCGGCATCCGACGATCTTGGCCATTTGTTCGGCAACGGCAGCGGGGCCTGGTCGTTTACGCCGTCTATCAACCTGCCGCTGTTCACCGGCGGGCGCAATACGGCGAACCTGAAACTGGCTGAGCTGCAGAAGAAAGAAGAGGTTGCGACCTACGAGAAGAGCATCCAGACCGCATTTAAAGAGGTGGCAGATGGACTTGCCGGTAGAGAGACCTGGCGCAATCAGGTGACGGCAATCGGTCAGGAAAATGACTCCAGCCATCGCTACTACTCGCTGGCGCAGGCGCGCTATCAGGCGGGTATTGACGGCTACCTCAACGTGCTGGTGGCCCAGCGCTCCGATTACCAGGCCCAAAAGGATCTGGTTAACGCGCGCTTAGGTCAGCTCTCTCAGGACGTCACGCTCTATAAAGTACTGGGCGGCGGCTGGAAGTAATCAGGCCTTTTGAAAGTACTGGTGAATCAGCCTCGCGCAGTGCACGACATCGGGATGATCGTTCTCCTTCAACCACGCGACGCCATAGGAGACCGTGGCGTCGAAGTTGAAGGGCACGCGGCACAGCCCGGAGTCGAGGGAGCGGGCAAACTCAGGGATGAGCGCCACGCCGGAGTTACTTTTAATCAGGATGTTGGCAGAGGCCGAAGAGTCCACGTAGGTGTAGTGGCTCTCCGGCAGCAGCTGCTGCAGACTTTTAGCAAACGTCGACAGTTCGCGCGGGCTGCGGGTCGGATCCAGCAGCATCAGCTTTTCGCGGGCTAAATCCTCAACATTCACCATCGTCTTTTCATGCAGCGGATTTCTTTCCGACATGATGCAGTCCAGCCCCGAGGAGATAATTTCTTTATAGATAACGCCGTCGGCGTCCTCGATGTTATCCCGAGGCGTCAGAATAATGTGCGCCTTATGGGAGAGCAGGGCGGCCCGCTGCTCCCGATGGTCTGAAAGCAGCACCATAACTTCCGTTTTCGGCAGCTCTTCTTTAATTTTTGCGATAATTTCCGGCAGGTTGTAGCGCTCAAGATCGTAGCCGCCGTAGCTTATCTTAATGGTGCGCGACAGGCCCTGATCGATTGCGGCGGCATTATTGATGGCAAGCGTCAGCCGGGAGAGGATCTCGGTGGCGTCGCGGTAGAAATACTTCCCGGCCTCGGTTAACTCAACGCTTTTATTATTACGGTTAAATAGCTGAAACTTAAGGATCGATTCCAGCCGCTTGATCTGATACGAGACCGCAGACTGGGTCAGGTGAAGGATCTCTGCGGTGTGCGAAAAACTCAGCGTTTCACTCAGAATGATGAAGCAGCGCAGCTGGATAATTTTCATCTTTTACCTATCCTGTGGGGCATAAAATGGCGGCCGATTCTATCACAGGGCAACAATCACCATTGTGGATTGCGTGACATTGATCACAATTACGCACTAACGGCACAGCGTAGATGGCGAAAAAAAGGCCGCGTCCCGAAGGGAGGCGGCCTTTTCGCGGGGTAAATCTCACTCGTCGCGCAAATTTTTACTCAGCACCGGTAGAAATAGCGTAGCCACAATCAGCGAGAACAGAATAACGCCCATCGCGAGGAAGATAACGAAGTCGCGGTCCGGGAAGCGCGAGCCGTCCGGCATAAACAGCGGCAGCGTCAGGATACCGGCCAGGGTGACGGAGCCCTTAATACCGGAAACCGCCATCACCGCTACGCTGCGCAAATTGGGCTTTATGGTTTGCTTATCTTTTCGCTTATCTTTGAATACCTTCAGCGACATCGACAGCCAAATCCACAAAAAGCGCACCACCATGAGCGCCACGCCGATAGCGGTAATGTATCCCAGCAGCATCCAGACGTTAGAGGCGGTTGCCTCGCGGGCAACGTTGGGCATATAAGTGAACATGCGCGGCAGCTGGGCACCGAGCAGGATAAAAATAATGCCGTTAAGCGTGAGCTGAACCGTGTCCCACACCGCATTGCTCTGCATCTTCGTGGCGGCGGAAAAGCGCCCGGCAAGCTCTTCGTGGTGAATCGCGATCCCCGCTACGGCGGCGGCCAGAATGCCCGAAACGTGGATCTCTTCGGCAACCAGATAGGTAATTACCGGGATCAGCAGGCTGATCAGGATCTGTACCGAGGGCTCCTCCTTCTTTGTGCGCTTAACTAAAAAGCGGTTGGCGCGGCCGATTAACCACACCACTGCCAGCCCGCAGATAATACCGCCCGTAGAGACCTTGAGAAACTCTTTCACGGCATCAGAGAGCGAAAACTCGCCGGTCAGCGCGGCGATCACCGCAAAGTTAAAGCACACCAGTCCTGAGGCGTCGTTGAGCAGCGATTCGCCCTCCAGGATATGCGCCATTCGTGAAGGCAGCGGAGAGTTGACCGTCATGGCTGAAACCGCAACCGGATCGGTCGGTGACAGGATCGCCGCCAGCGCAAAGGCGGTGGCGATGGCGACCTCCGGCACCAGCCAGTGGATGAAAAAGCCGATCCCGATAACGGTCATCACCACCAGCCCTACGGCCAGCGACATAATCGGCTTAAATTCGTTGAACAGCGCTTCTTTCGGCATGCGCCAGCCGTCTAAAAAGAGCAGCGGCGGAATAAACAGCAGCATGAACAGGTGCGGATCGAAAGCCACCGAGAAGCCGTAGTGGCAGAGCAGCGCACCGGCGGCAATCTGCAGCAGGGGGAGGGGGATTTTTAGCGGCAGCAGGCGCGCTAGCGCCACGGTCACCACAATAGCGATGATAAAACTCAGAACGACAATGGTTAGCGGCATCTTCGTTATTTCTTTTCACGTGAGGGTTAATGCACGGTCCTGAAAAACCGCGTTTAATTATCCCATGGCGGGACATCTTTTGTTTGTTTTCAGTATGTTAAAGCTTATTGTATAGCGTGTTGATAGCGATAAATTATATACGCTCTGCCTGCCTATTTCAGGGGGCAGGGCACTAATGCCTAAAGTATTGACCTATATTTGAGAATGCGCAGCGTTTTTTAAAAGTACCTGACTTATTCTTTATCATGAATGCGCAAAATAGCGCCGTTGCGGTAAGATCGTATCGGAATTATTTTACTGACTGGTAATTTATATTTTTAATTTAACGAACCGGCCGATAACAATTATCCGTATTTTAACAAAGCCGGGGCTCCATGATGACATTTTCGCGGTTAAAGACGGCGCCTGGCGAGGCCATTGCAAAATTGCAAAGAGTGTGAACTGCTCCCTTTCGCTTTGGAAAAAGAGTGCTACCCTGAGTTTGCCCGACGTTAAGCCTCCTGTGTATATTCAGAGTTTAGTTATCGACAGGTATGATCTTCCCTGTATTCCATCAGCCAGGTGGAAACTGATGGCGCAGGGCTCGCTAAAAGGACGTGTATTTACCTTCGCATTTTACACAACAGTCAGGTTCGTTAAGGAGATTTGCAGAGTATGAAGATCCACTATCTGGTGACCAGTCTTGAAACCGGCGGCGCCGAGTTCGCTATCCCGGATATCGTTAAAACCCTGCAGAGTCTTGGGCACCAGGTTTCAATTATTGCCTGCGAACCCAGGGATATGGGCGCGGCACCCCGGCTGGAGGCTGCGGGCCTCTCCTGGCATCTGCTCGCGCGCAGGCGCCGCACGCTGCCGGTGATGGTTGCAGCCTATCTGAGACAGGTACTCGCCGATCGCCCGGACGTTATCTGGACCTCCCTGAGCTGGGGTAACCGCGTGGGCCAGTGGGTCGGGCGCATCACCGGTATTCCGGTCATTAGCTTCAAGCACAGCGCCAGCGTTCGCCGCTATACCTACCGGATGCGCAATATGTCGCGCCTGTGGGTAGGCGATTCGCAAACCGTAGAGCACTTTTTGCGCGAAGAGATGCACATTCCTCCGCAGCAGGTGCTGGTCTGGCCGCTGTTTCAGGGTTGTCCTGATTTTCCCAGGGCACGTCCCTGGGACGGTCAGTCAGTGCTGCAGATAGGCAGCGTCGGGCGGCTGCACGAAGTAAAAAACTATGCAGGTCTGCTGGATGCCCTGGCCGCTTTTCTGCAAAACCATCCGCAGCTCAGATCGCGTCTGCACTTTACTATCCTCGGGGATGGTCCGGAGAGGGAAGCGCTGGAGGCGCAAATCGCCCGCCTGGCGCTGAGCGATGTGGTTTCGCTGCCCGGTTTTTCAGCCGATGTCGCAAGCTTCCTGTCAGGGCTTCACGTCTATATTCAGACCTCTCGCTACGAAGGGATGTGCCTGGCCGTGCACGAGGCGATGAACGCGGCGTTGCCGGTTATCGCCACGCCGGTTGGGGAGATACGCGATGCGGTCACGGACGGAGAGACCGGCTATGTGCTGAACGGCGATTTGAACGAGGCGCTGACCGGAGTGCTGGAACGTATTTTCGCTTCACCGCAGCAGCTGGAGGGACTCGGCGAGCAGGCGCGGCACTATGTGCTGAATAAATTTAGCCGGGAGCGCTATACTCAGGCCGCTGCCACCATTCTCGACAGGCTGAGTGAAAATCTGCACACAAAGAGAACGTAAACTGATGGATATGTTGGTCACTGAAATTTGGCGCGTCGGCGTCGTTCGGGCGCCGATTGAGCAAATTGCCGCGGCCGGCACGCTCGACGGATTTACGATTAAATGGATCGGGGCCGATCGCTCCCTCTGTTTTCTGGCCGATCCTTTTGGGCTGTGGCGCGATGGCTACCTCTATCTCTTTGCCGAGGCGTACGACTATCGCACCCGGCGCGGCAATATTGTCGCCTGGAAGCTTGATGCCGATCTTAACGTCCTCGAGCATCGCACGGTGCTCGATGAGCCCTGGCACCTCTCTTATCCGAACGTCTTTGAGGCCGACGGTGAGATCTGGATGCTGCCGGAAGGCTACAAGTCAGGAACCCTGTCGCTGTACCGTGCCGTTGAGTTTCCCTGGCGCTGGGAGAAAGAGCCTGGGTTCAGCTTCCCCTGTGCCGCTATCGATCCCTCTCCGCTGTATGCCGACGGCCGCTGGTGGATGTTTTACACACCGCCTGCACCGAAGGCGGCGCGCACCAGCGCCCTGATGCTCGCCACCGCCCCGCAGCTGTTTGGCCCCTGGGAAAATGTTAGCGCAGAGCCTATCCGCGTGGATAAAAGCGGCGCGCGGATGGGGGGAACGCCCTTTCGCCACCGGGATAAGCTGGTGTTGCCGACCCAGGATTGCAGCCGCAGCTACGGGGGGGCTCTACGTCTGCTTGAGATGAGCGAAGCGTCGCTGCGCGCGCCGGTTCTTGAGGCGGGCGCGCATCTGCAGGCGCCCGCAGCCAGCGCTCCCTTTACGCAGGGGCTGCACACGCTCTCTGCCGCAGGGGATGTCACCCTGATTGATACCCGCCTTGATAAGTATGCTTCCTTCGAACGCATCGCGGTGGATCTTGGCCGCAAGTGGCGCAAATTACGCGGACAACAGTAGGCCGGCGCGTTGCGCTGCCGCGTTTTATCGACGGTATCCGGATAACCATCATCAGCGATGCTTAACTGTAGGATACCCCGGTATTGCGCAGCAGCAGCAGGGCGCTGCCGCGGTAATATAGCGCTAGTCCAATATTCCCTTTTATTCAGCGGCGCTTCACAGCGACCGCTGTGCGGGCAAACAGATCTTTCAGCTCGCTATTTTTCACTGAACCATGCAGCAGGAATTAATTGTATTTTTAATACTGCTAAATCATAAGGATATCGCCCTGCGTAACCTCAAGGATACCATGCTATCAGTGGCTAACCTTCAGATATTGCAAGAAAAATCCTATTTTACGCGACAGCAGTAGCTGCGGTACAACAATTCCGTAAGCAGCCACCTTGATAAATCTTCACCGCGAATTTTAACGGCGAGGAATAAATACGTCATGTCGCAGCATTTAGCCGCCTGAGAAGGTTTATAAATATTTTTTTATTCTCTAAATCTTACTCTCACATCATAAATAAACGGCTATTCTTTTCTTCACTTTTAGCCATATGCTTTACCTGATGAATTATTCTCATTGTCAACGATTAAAGCTTTTAACTAAAGTTCACTATCCCACACTAACAGTCCGGATACAGACATTGCAATGTTCAGCAACAAAATTTTAGAGTACGCCTAATTTAGTTCGCAATGGTTCATCGTGCCTTAATGATTATCATACCCAACATTATTTGGCCGGGCGGTTTTCTATTGGACTAAATAACAAGGAACGGCATGAACTTTATGTCAAAAAGAAATTTTAAATGTATGCAAAATGCATTGTTTCATAAGGAAAAGTAGTATGAAAAAGAAAATCATCGCAGCAGCTCTGGTTGCTTCAGCTGTAATGAGTGCTTCGGCTATGGCGTCAGATGGTACGGTTACGTTTAACGGCAGTATTACCGACGAGACGTGCGAAGTGACCAGCGACTCCAAAGCACTGACCGTGGACATGGGGGTTGCTGGCAGCAACTCTTTTAGCGGAAAAGGTTCAACTTCTCTGGCAAAACCCTTTGTTATTGAATTAACGAATTGCCCGGCAGCCTGGACTGCCACACCAAAAGACGTGCGCGTAAACTTTGATGGCGATATCGACAATGGCGACAGCAGTATCCTGAAGCTGGACAGTGCTTCAGATGCTAAAAACGTCGGTATTCAGATTAGAGATGCCAGCAACAACGTCGTTAATATGCAGGAAGACTCCAGCACTTATACCGTGACCGGCGGTCCAACCGTTAACAAACTGCGCTTCACTGCGCGCTATATTGCGACAGCAGCCAGCGTGGGCGCCGGTACGGCGAATGCGGTGACCCAATTCTCTATCAATTACAAATAAGTTGCCGTTGAAATAGTTTTATCAGGTTAAAACGGTAAGCCTTTTCATTCAGAAAGGGCTTACCTGACCTGAGAGATAACATCTTCCCGCCGCCGGCATGTTATTAAATGTCCGGGTAACGGCATTAAGTAATGTATAAAGAACAGGGACAGGTATAAAGATGAGCATATGGCGTACTACGCTGGTAGCAGCACTCTTAACGGTAACCACCGCCGCTCAGGCTGGCGTAGTGGTGGGAGGAACGCGTTTAGTGTATGACGGCAAGAAAAAAGAGTCGTCACTGGGCTTGCGTAATCCCGATAATATCGCCTATCTGATTCAATCCTGGGTTGATATGCCCGAAGGCGTTTCAGGGCGGGCTCCGTTTGTCATTACTCCGCCGCTATTTCGTCTTGATGCTAAGCAAAATAATATCCTGCGCGTTGTCCGCGCGGGCGGCGCGTTACCTGGTGATAAAGAGTCCCTGTTTTGGCTGAATGTGAAGGCCATTCCGTCAGCGGAAAAGAAAGAGAACACGCTCCAGATAGCCATAAAGACCCGGATAAAATTAATATTTCGCCCCACGGGCGTACAGGGAAAACCGGAGGATGGTGCTGCGCAGCTTAAGTGGCAGCGCAGCGGTAATCGTCTCCAGGTCAGTAATCCGACACCCTTTTACCTGACTTTTTTTAGCGTCAAAGTGAATGGCGTTGAGGTAAAAGACAGCAACATGGTGGCGCCCTTTGCTACGGAAAGCTTCCCGGCTCCGGCGGGCAATTCTATTAGCTGGTCAATTATTAATGACTTTGGCGGCGCCAGTAAAGAGTTCAATGGAACAGTATAAAAATCATTATTCTTATTATTAAAGAAGGTTAATAAATAACCTCGTGCAATGACCACTTAAATTATAAGCCAACTCTTTTGCAAATGGAGTGCCGCAAGGATGAATTATAATAAGAGCACTAAAATTAGCGGGTTTAGATACTCGCCTCTTGCCTGGTTAATATCTTCTCAAATTGCCATTGTATTTGGAATGTCTGGCGTTGCTCAGTCCCGTGAGTTTTTTAACCCGGCACTGCTAGAAATTGATAATCCGGCGCAAGCCGGTGCCGATCTCTCTGTTTTTGAAGAGGGATCGCAGGCGCCTGGAAAGTATCGCGTCGATCTTTATGTTAATGAGGAAATGGTTGATACGCGCGACATCGAGTTTGCGATGATGCCTGACGTAACCGGTAAGAAGAAGCTCCAGCCCTGTTTGTCACGCGCGGAGCTGGAAGATCTTGGTGTCCGGGTCGCACTCTATCCCTCACTGAAAACTGACAGTAGCTGTATCAACCTTGAACAGGCCATTCCACAGGCCAGCAGCGATTTTCTATTTAACCAGCAGCGCCTCAATATCTCTGTGCCTCAGGCGGCGATGAACGTGCAAGCCCGTGGATACGTATCGCCGGATAAGTGGGATCAGGGGATCCCTGTCCTGTTGACCAACTACTCCTTCAGCGGTGCCAATAGTGAGGGGCGCAAAAGAGATGTAGAAAGCACCAACAGCTACTATCTTAACCTGCGCTCGGGTATTAACCTCGGCGCCTGGCGCTTGCGCAACTACTCAACCTGGAACCGCGACAGCGAAGGTGGTAGCCACTGGAAGTCGATCAATACCTATTTGCAGCGTGACATTATTGCCCTGAAGAGCCAGCTGGTGATGGGGGACTCCACCACACCGAGCGAAGTTTTTGATAGCTTGCCGATCCGCGGCATCCAGCTCTATTCCGATGACGATATGCTGCCGGACAGTCTGCGCGGTTACTCTCCGGTGGTGCGTGGGATTGCGCGCAGCAACGCGCAGGTCACCATTCGTCAGAACGGCTATGTCATTTATCAGAGCTATGTTCCGCCGGGGCCATTTGAAATCAAAGACCTCTATCCGACGGCGGGCAGTGGCGACCTGTATGTAGTAATTAAAGAATCCGACGGCTCTGAACAGAACATGACGGTTGCCTTTGCTGCTGTACCCATACTTCAGCGCGAAGGTCGGCTGAAGTATAGCGTCAGCAGCGGTAAGTACCGTACCTCAGGCGGCGGTATTGAAGAGACGCCTTTCTCGCAGGGTACGGTGATGTACGGTTTGCCCTGGGGGGCAACACTGTATGGCGGCGTGCAGGCGGCCAGTAAATACCAGTCGCTGGCGCTCGGCTGGGGGCAGAACCTGGGTATCATCGGCGCCATTTCGGCGGACGTCACTCAGGCGTGGAGCAAGATCAAAGATTCAGGCAAAAAGGACAACGGCCAGTCGTGGCGTATGCGCTACGGTAAAAACTTCGTTGAGACCGGCACGAACTTCAGCTTAGCGAGTTATCGCTACTCCACGGAAGGCTTCTATAGTATGCAGGAGGCGCTGGATTCGTATAACAACGCCGGCAACATGTACTACTACAACCACAAAAAGAGCCGTGCCGAAGTCTCTATCAGTCAGAACCTGGGCGATGGCTTCGGGTCATTTACGCTCAGCGGTATTCGCGAAGAGTACTGGAACAGCAGTCGCAAAACGGAATCAGCTAGCATTGGCTATAACAACAGCTGGGAAGGTATCAGCTACGGCCTGAACTATACCTACAGCAAAAATGGTTATGACAGCTTCGGCCAGCGCGTCAGCAATAACGATCAGATTTTCTCGTTTAATGTCAGCGTGCCGCTGAGCAAGTGGCTGCCCGACAGCAACTATGCCTACGCTCGCTATAACCTGTATACCAGCAAAAAAGGCAATACAACGCACAACGCAGGGGTGTACGGCACCCTGCTGGAAGACCATAACCTCAACTACAACATCAACCAGAGTTATGGGACGAAGGGCTCCGGCTACAGCGGCAACGCCAGCGTCAACTATCGCGGCGGCCAGGGGGATGTCAACCTGGGCTACAGCTATAACGACAGTTCGCGCCAGGTGAACTACGGCATTGAAGGGGGCGTGCTTGTTCATGAAAACGGCATCACGCTGTCTCAGGCAGTCAACGAAACGGCAGTACTGGTGAAGGCGCCAGGTGCGTCAGGGGCCCGTATCAGCAACAACACCGGGGTTACCACCGACTGGCGCGGCTATGCCGTCGTGCCTTACGTCACGCCTTACCGCAAAACTGAAATTTCGATGAATACCGAAACGCTCGGTGATGATGTCGATATGACGATGACGACCCAGTCGGTTATTCCTACGCGCGGCGCTATCGTGCGGGCAGACTTCAAGCCTAATGTCGGGATACGTGCGTTGCTGACGCTGATGCGCGCCGGGCAGCCTATTCCGTTCGGGGCAATGGTGACCGATGTAGGTAATCCGGCCAATAACGGCAGTATTGTTGGCGACGGTGGCCAGGTCTATATGAGCGGTATGTCGGCAACCGGCACGCTGTTGGTGAAATGGGGCAGCAGCGCCGCCCAGCAGTGCCAGGCAACTTATTCCTTACCTGAGTCAAAAGAGTCGGGTATTCAGATGGCAACTGTTGAATGCCGCTAATGTAATGGTGAAGAAAATGCGTAATACAATAATTCGACATTATTCCGCAGCTAAGGCGGCCAAAAATAGTTCCAGACTCGCTCTGTTTGTCGGTTTAGCCATTTGGGGCGCGACTGCCCACGCTACGCCGATTCAGCGTTCCTTTGAAGGCGAACTTGTGGGGCCAGAGGTATTTAACTACGTGTGGAACGCGCATATTGCCGAGCCTTCTGAAAACGCTTCAGGAAAGACGCCCATCAAGGACTCGATGCAGAGCGTCGGCGCGGGTTATGCGGGGGCCTGCGTGCCGAGGGAAGCATGTGGTGCAATTAACCAAACCTACTTTACGGCTAAGGCAAGTGGAGAATATGTCGATAAGATCGATGGCCTGGAATACTATAAGGTAAACGACAACCTTGCCGTGGGCGTTAAAATAAGCGTTTTATACGGCGGGGGAACCTCGTCATCGACAAACTTTATTGGCGTGCCGTTTAACAACGTCTCAAACGCATATTATGCGGCAAAACCTTCGTATCAATATTACTCGGGTAGTAAGGTCTCGCTTTCTCTCTATATTATTAAGCCATTTCTCGGCGAATCGATAATCCCCTCGCGGCTCGTGGCGTCGTTATATGCCTCAACGGCCAGCGACTATGGTTCTATTCCTATCGCGGAAGTCTATCTCTCCGGGCGCATAACGGTCGATCAGACCTGTAATTTCAACGCGGGCACCGTTCTGCCGGTGATTAACTTTGGCAATATGGAATCGACCACCGGATGGAAGGAGGTCGGCAAAGGTCCGGATAATAAAGAGCGGACCGTTAATTTAGATATCGTATGCGATAATTTACCCGATAAGGTGCATTTTAAATATACCCTCCAGGGCGAGCCCGCGAGTGATAATGCTCGCTTCTTAAAAACCGGGAATCCGGATATTGGCATCCGCTTTATTGACGCGGATGGACGAGAGGTTCCACCGCTGCCGGCGCCCGGAACTGCGTTCCCCGCTACCGCCATTCCCTTTACCTACTTAAACGGAACGTTGCGGTCTACGGGGTCGACGTCAATTAAGGTGGCGCCGGTTAGCACTACGGGCAAGGAACCGCAGAAGGGATCTTATACGGCCACGGCGACAATTGGCGTTCAGTTAGAGTGACGATCTGCCGCAGAGACAATCAGCGTAAGGATATGACTATGAAAAATCTCGGCTTTATAACGCGCTTTCGCCCACTTTGGCCGCTGCTCATGATAATGCTGCCCGGCCGCGCGGCGGTGGCGGAGGTAGGTACTACCCGTCTGGATTTTATGTTTGTTATTACGGCGGCGCCCTGTGAAGTACTGACGCCAAAACCTGTGGATCTCGGCACCCTTTATACCACCGATTTTACCCACGGCGGGTACGGCGGCGCCGACTGGAAGAATTTTACAATTGACGTCGTTAATTGCCCGGATCAAACCGAGACGGTCAATGTGACGTTTACCGGCACGCCCTCACCTGAAGGGGTTGCAGATAAATTTTATGCCAATAAAGGCGATGCGGGAAACGTCGATATTGAGCTGCAGTCCCTGAGTGGTAAGAACCTCGGAAATAATCAGAGTGAAAGCTGGACGGTGGATGCCGCCTCTAAAGCGGCAAAAATTGCGCTGCGAGCTCGCGCCCATCAGATGAAATCTGGTGAAGATGTATCGGCTGGCAGTATCGACAGCGCGATAACGGCAACGTTTGAGTGGAAATAGAGCAAGGAAAAAATATGAAAGGAACAACGCAGACATCAACAATAGCACTGCTGGTTATGGCCGGTTTAGGTTTAAGCCACAGCGCTTTCGCCCTCGACAGGCAGATTAATATCATCGGCAAAGTCGTGGCATCTGAATGTATCACTGACGTGGTCGGCAATAACGGCAGCACGGTCGATCTCGGGACGGTGCAAGGGGCTGACCTGCAGGCGGCGGGCAGTGACGCTAATGAAAAGGCATTCATCATCAAATTCAGCGATTGCCCGACGACAACAAAGGGTTATAAAGCGACGTTCAGCGGCGATACCGATCCTGTTGATAACATGCTTTTCAAAAACAGCACCGATGCTGGCTCGGCGCAGAATGTTCAGATCGTGGTGACCAATACCGACGCGGGCGGCGACAATGTGCTGAAAAATGGCGGCACCTACGTTGCGCCAAATAGCCTTTCCGGCGGCGGCGTTCTCAATCTCAAAGCGAAAGCACACAGCAGAGAAGGTAACGCGACGCCCGGTAATATCAACTCCACTGTCCTGCTGACGGTGGAATTTACTGGCTGAGACCAGCAGTTAACCTGGCGGTATCGGGAGGCATCATGAATTACTATCTGAAGGCCGCAGTTATGCTGCTTTCTGCGGGGTTACTCAGTAGCGTGGCGATGGCGGCGACCTCTGACTTCAATATTACAGGGACCGTTATCGCTTTTCCCTGCGAAGTGGATCCTGACTCGGTAAGCCAGACCGTTGATATGGGACACGTCAGTACCAGTGGTCTGGCAAGTCCCAACAGCGGGCATACCTGGAAGACATTTGATATCAAAGTCATCAACTGTCCGAAAATACCCGGCGGCAAGCTGACGGCGAAATTCCAGGGCACCCCAGCGGGAGATGCCAATACCCTGTACGCCAACACGGGCTCCGCAAAGAATGTCGCTATACAGATGGCCCAGAATGCTAACCCTGATGCGATCCAGGGTAATGGCAGCACGATGACCGTGGATGTCTCAGATGATGGTTCGGCCATGTTTGCGATGCGCGCCCGGCTATACAGTGAAAAAGGGGGCGCTACACAGGGCACGATTGAGAGCCAGGTACAGTTCAACTTTACCTATCAATAATGCTTATAAGGATGACGCCTGCTGCCGGGTGGCGGCAGGCTGATACAAAGAACAGTGTAGGGCACGCCGTGAGTAGGCCATGAACAGCGCATAAGCTTCAGCTGACGGACGCGACAGGAGTTAGTTATCAACTGCAGGATGCATAAGTATGAATAATCAGCCCGCGATATTATCCGCCCCTCATTATCAGCCTTTGCTGCCTGATGAGCCACGCCTCTCTACCATCATCAAGGGGGAGTGCGCACTGCTGATGGAGACATCGCCGGTGACGGCGCTGGGCATGGGGCTGATGCTGGAACAGGAGTGCGGGATCCGCGGTGGTGTGCTTCAGGCGAACAGGCTATCTGATATCTACGGGCTGCTGCTGCTCCATCATCCCCGGGTGCTGATGATGGAGCTGTATGGCTGCGATGAGTCGGTTCTGGATGGGCTGCGTCTGGTTTCCCGCTGCAATGAGTCCTGGCCGCTCACTCAGGTGATTGTCTGTACCGAGCTGAGCGATATCCGCGGCATTAAGGCGCTGGTCTCATCAGGCGTTAACGGTGTGGTGCTAAGGTACGAACCGCTCTCTGCGCTGGTGCAGTGTACCCGCGCCGTCCTGACCGGTGGGCGGGCATACAGTCCGAAAGTTCAGGAGATCATTGCCCAGGCGGAGCCCGTGGTGAAGCACTTAACTGCCCGTGAATTAGATGTCCTGCATTATCTGTTTAGTGGAAAAAATGTAACCAGTACGGCTTCGATAATGCATCTCGACATTCGTACAGTCAGCACCTATAAGCGCAATGCCATGTTTAAGCTGGGATTCCATAGCGACAGTGAATTATTTACTTACGGCGGATGGATGGCTAAACGAGGAAACAGCCTGGCATTTTGAAGCCGGGTATTTAAGGAGGATGATATTATGGATAAAAAGTTAAGGATTGCTTTAGTTGACCGCTGTTCACTAACCCTAAGTGGACTGTCATACTTTATTCATTCCCTCGCGCCGCAAAGTGAAATTGTGCTGCAGCGCAATAGTCTGGCTAATATTGGCGAACCGCTGTTCTTAAATCAGATTGACCTGTTGATTACCGAGCTTAGCGGAGGTAAGGATGTTGTCTCGCAGGGCATTAGCCAGTTATCTGCGCTCAGCGCATCTCTGCCCATGCTGCATATTGTGGTCTACACCCGCATCCAATCCGGCGTAGTCCTTCGCGAACTGACAGAAATGCTCAACGTCAGTGTTGTTTCACGTTTTGAGCCGCTCAAACAGATGAAAGTGGTTTTTAAACAGATATTTAGTGGGGGAAGTATCCACAGCCCGCTCATCGCCAACTGCCTGAAAGAGAGTGCCGTACAGGTATCCAATGCGCAGTTGAGTACGTTGACGCGGCGAGAGAATGAAGTGCTGCGCTATCTTTTTAATGGCCTGACCCTGGGCCAGATAGCGACGCTCCAGCACCGGAGTATTAAAACTGTGAGTACTCATAAATGTAATGCCATGCGTAAGCTGGGGGCGATGAATGATTTCGAGCTTTTCTCCATCAGTAAAAATGTCACCTTCTAATCGTATTTTGTCCGGAACAGGATATGTGAATTAAAAATTGTGATTTAAGTAATGCTTAAATTACCGCGCTGGACCTTCGATGAGAGCAATTGGATATTGCGCGGAAGAGATGCGTTGGCGGATAATAACCACACTATCTGCGCGCGTGCAATTAAAGCCTGATTTTTTTCTCAGAAAATTCTTTAGCTGTTAAGGGATTTCTTTGCACGAAATACAAGGGAGTCGTTGAGTGAAAAAGGTTCAGAATATGCGGGTGCAAAACCATAAAGCAGTAGGCATTTTTCTAATTTTTACAGGCTGTATTTTTCTGCTGACGGGGTGTCAGAATAAGTTCAAATGGTCAGAATCCAGGCCGGGCACCGCTGCGTCAACGCTTAGGACTCCGCAGAAACGCGTTGCAGCAACGCCGCCGACGCCGGTCCCGTCGCCCGCCGCAGAGCCTGCTGCCCCTTCGTCTGCTGAACGCGGGCGTATTGGGCTCTGCCAAAGTGAGCTTGCCTCACTGCAAAAAATTAATCCGGCTGTCTACGCAGCCAAAAAAGCGTCATTCGATAATCTGGTGCGTAATGCATCGGTGTACACCTCTGTTCGTGGTGATATCAACGCACAAACCAAAGATACGCTGGATGCCTTGTACAAATACAAGACCAACCAAATGTGCGGAGAGATCCAACGGGCGGTAATGGAAGGCCTGATCCGTCGCGGGGAAAGCGTGAAATGAGTAAGCCAACACTAAAACCGGGTTTTTTTTTATACTGACGTTTCCTCTTGTAGGGATGCTGATGCCTTCGCCTGTCAGGGGATCGCCCAGCGAAGCGCAAACGTTAGAATCACTAGAGGCCATTACCCGCCAGTCCAATGATGTCCCGGCGCTTTTGCTGATTACGCCACCGACGACATCCCCCTCTCTTCTGCCTGATGCCGAAGAGAGAAAACCGGTGCGTCGTTTGCGGATCAGCCGTCCGGCCTCACGATCTGCCGCCGACGCCGCGGTCGACCGCAGCCAGCTGAAAGAGCTTCAGGACTCGGTAAATGAAATGAGTGCCGCGCTTGCGCGGCAGAAAACAGCATTTGACAATGAGCGCGCCGCGTTGAAAAAAGCGCTGGCCGAAAGTCAGAGCAAAAGCGCCGGGCTTGAACAGCAAATAGCCTCTCTGGCAAACGCTAAGAGCGGCGCTACGGCGAATGACGACATCCGCAAGCAACTGCTCGATAAAAGTAAACAAGTCACCCAGCTTCAGCAACAGCTGGAATCTTCCGGTGCGAAGGAGCGTCAGGAGAGCCAGCGTCTGAGTCTTGCGCTTGCCGAGAGCCGAATGAGCGTCAGCGCACTGCAGGCCCGCCTCGATGCCATCTCCATTGTTCAGGACAAAGATCGCAGTCAGATGCAGGCAGAGAGCCAGAAACGATTCGACGAGTTGCAGAAGCAGCTCACCGTTCTGAACGCCGACAAAACGCAGCGGGAGCAGGACGGTAAGAAGCTGCAGCAGGCGCTGGCGGAAAGCCAGAAAAAGGCCGACGACCTGCAGA
>OKHC01000014.1_pt1 | contig 93298 bp, 83 predicted proteins | sample 1612451 | NCBI WGS metagenome assembly OKHC01 (sample SAMN04436796, study PRJEB24849) | human gut metagenome | biome: human gut; feature: NICU; material: stool | host: Homo sapiens | place: USA: Saint Louis, MO | collected 2011-05-10 | reverse complement strand
GCCAGGCATCAATTTAAGAACGCGACCTCAGCGACGCTGTGGACGGTTCGACAGTATAAGCAGTAAAGCCGGGGTGACAGCCGGTGGTTGTAGAAAAATTCGGTGGAGCGGTAGTTCAGTCGGTTAGAATACCTGCCTGTCACGCAGGGGGTCGCGGGTTCGAGTCCCGTCCGTTCCGCCACCCTATTTAGGGGCGTAGTTCAATTGGTAGAGCACCGGTCTCCAAAACCGGGTGTTGGGAGTTCGAGTCTCTCCGCCCCTGCCAGATATGAAAATCCTTAGCGTTAGCTAAGGATTTTTTTTGCCTTTCATAAAGCGCCCGCCCACCGGGCTGGCTCACCTCATGTCAGAATGCTCGTCTTCAGGATCTCCTTGATTTGCGTCTGCTTGTCGCTATTTTGCAGCCATATGGCATACAGGGGGCGGGAGAGCGTCGTGCTGTCAGCGACGGTATGCAGATTGCCCTGCGCCTTCGCCCACGCTGACGGCAGCCAGGCGTATCCATTCAGCGCACCCAGCTGCTGTCTGGCGAGCTGTGCGGAGCTTGTCGTCAGCAGCGGAATATCGTCCGGGGCGATAAGGCCGGCTTCGTGCTGATGGAAATCAGGGCCCCACTCAAGACGCAGATAGTTCATGTCGGACTTGAGCCGGGATGGCCCGTCGCAATACAGCCCCAGGGTAAAATTCCCCAGCAGCTGGCTGCTGAACTCATCCATTTTAGGTGCTTCAGTGGTGATCAGCAGATCGAGCTGGCGCTCGTGCAGCTGTTTTACCAGCGACTGGCGCTGTGCAATTCGTGCCTCAAACTGCAGCGCAGGCTGCTGCCGATACAGGCGGCCCAGCCAGTCATTGAGCATACACTCCCAGAGCGAGGCGCTGGCGCCGATGGTGAATTCATTATGCCGGGAGGTATTCGCCACCTCTTTACGGGCCGCCTGCCAGGTGCTCATTAGCGTCTCGGCATAAGGCAGGAGCTTCTCTCCCGCCGGCGTCAGGCGAATATTATTGCGATGGCGGGTAAACAGATTCACGCCGAGCTGGTTTTCAAGCTGACGAATACGAAAGCTGACCGCCGACTGCGTCAGATAGAGCGCTTCTGCGGCACGTCCGAAGTGGCGCGTTTTACTCACTTCGAGGAAAGTTTTTAACAATTCCGTATCCACAGCTGTCTCCGCAATTTTATTTGTCGTATTGATTTAAATCTTTTGTTTTACACTCTGTCAAGCGTAACTAATACTCCGCGCCATAAATAGCTCAGCCAAAGAATCAGGAGCGTGCAGGATGGCGGAAAGCTTTACGACAACTAATCGTTTTTTTGACAATAAACATTATCCACGCGGGTTCTCTCGCCATGGTGATTTCACCATCAAAGAGGCCCAATTGCTGGAGCGTCACGGTTACGCGTTTAATGAGCTGGATCTCGGCAAGCGTGAACCTGTGACCGACGATGAAAAACAGTTCGTGGCCGTGTGCCGCGGCGAACGCGAGCCGATCACTGAAATCGAACGCGTGTGGTCCAAATATATGTCGCGCATCAAGCGCCCGAAGCGTTTCCACACGCTGTCAGGCGGTAAGCCGCAGGCGGATGGTGCTGAAGACTACACCGAGAGCGATGATTGAAGAAAAGGGGCGAAAGCCCCTTTTTTTATGCGATCATTTTCTGCAGATGGGCGAGAAGCCGCTCGACGGCGCGATAGCCCAGGGCCTCCTGAAGATGTGCCCGCGTAATCTGCTCCACTCCCGCCAGATCGGCAATGGTGCGCGATACCTTCAGCAGCCGCTGCCACGCCCTGATCGACAATCCCAGCCGGACCAGCGTCTCTTCAAGCCAGACGGCGTCTTCGTTACGCAGCGCGCAGTATTCGCTAATCTGGCTGCTGCCAAGCAGGGCATTGAGCCTGCCCTGGCGCGCCATCTGCCTGTCCCGGGCCGCGATGACCCGCTTTTTCACCTCGGCGCTGCGCTCGCCTTCCGTCCGCGGCTGGCTCAGTAGCCCTGCCGGGGGTAGCGGGATCTCCAGCGAGAGATCGAAACGGTCGAGAAAAGGACCGGACAACCGTGCGAGGTAGCGCATTGTCTGTTCCGGCGAACAGCGATTGTGCTGTCCCTGATAGTGTCCCGTCGGGCTGGGGTTCATGGCCGCAATCAGCTGAAACCTAGCCGGGTAAGTTATCTTGGCCCGGGTTCGTGAAATATGTACCTTGCCGGACTCAATCGGCTCCCGCAGCGCGTCAAGCACGCGGCGCTCGAATTCGGGTAGCTCATCGAGGAACAGAATACCGTTGTGGGCCAGTGAGATCTCGCCGGGCAAGGGTATTGAGCCGCCGCCGACCATGGCGGCCAGCGATGCGCTGTGGTGAGGAGAGCGGAACGGGCGCTTTCGCCACTGCTGCTGAACGCGGCTTGCGCTGAGCAGGCTCATGATGGCGGCGCTCTGCAGCGCTTCTTCGTTGCTGAGCGGCGGAAGTATCCCGGGCAGGCGGGCGGCAAGCATGGTCTTCCCGGTGCCCGGTGGGCCGATCAGCAGCACGTTATGTCCGCCCGCCGCGGTTATCTCCAGCGCGCGCTTCCCCTGCTGCTGCCCGATAACCTCACTGAGGCAGGCCTCGCCGTCGCGAACATCCGGCAGCAGCGCTACGGGGTTATCAAGCCCGGCCTTTCCCTCCAGAAAAGCGCACACCTCCTGCAGATGGGCGGCAACATAGCAGCGGGCATCGTCCAGCAGCCCGGCCTCCGGCCCGTTCTCCGCCGGCAGGATGATCCGCCGCCCGGCGGCAATGGCCTCTACGGCACCCGAAATTGCACCGCTGACGCCGCGTAGTGCGCCCGTAAGCGCCAGTTCGCCTATCAGCTCGTACTGGGACAGATTGCCGGTCTTAAGCTGCTCAGAAGCCGCCAGAAGCGCGATGGCGATGGGCAGATCGTATCGCCCCCCCTCTTTCGGCAGGTCGGCCGGGGCGAGATTGATAGTTATCTTTTTTGCCGGAAACTCGTACCCGCTGGTGATGATGGCGCTGCGCACCCGATCCCGGGACTCCTTCACTGCCGTTTCCGGCAGGCCGACCAGCGTCAGTCCGGGAAGGCCGCTGCTGATATGAACCTCAACGGTTATCGGGGGCGCATTCACGCCGAGCGCGGCGCGCGTGTAAACTATTGCCAGTGACATACCGTCCTCCTGGGCGGCACTGTAAATTGCAGACGGCGAACATGCCAGAACGTAATCCCTGTTTTACGGCGAAGATCCCCGGTTTTTAGCTTGTGTTCATGAAATTACGCTGCATTTGGATGCGCGTTCGCATAAGTTAATTTTCATAGGCGCTTTCTGAAAGAGACAAAAGACAATTTTGTTATGTTTAACAGGTGATTACATAAATATTGTTAATCGCTGGCGCGCCCGCGTTATAAAAAAATCTTGTATTGATTGTGATGTCTGTGGTAACTCTTTAGGTATTCCTTCGAACAAGATGCAAGAAAAGACAAAATGACAGCCCTTCTACGAGTGATTAGCCTAGTCGTGATTAGCGTGGTGGTGATTATTATCCCACCGTGCGGGGCTGCACTTGGACGAGGAAAGGCTTAATAATCAAGCCTTAACGAACTAAGACCCCCGCACCGCAAGGTCCGGGGGTTTTTTTATGGCCTTAAAATATCAGTGAGCGGCAGAAGCTTAATATCAGCATAAAATTCTGTTTCTCCGGAAATGTGACGGGAAATTAACTATGAATGGGGCACAGTGGGTAGTACATGCGTTGCGGGCACAGGGAGTCGATACCGTATTCGGCTATCCGGGCGGCGCGATTATGCCGATTTACGATGCGCTGTACGACGGCGGCGTGGAGCACCTGCTTTGCCGCCACGAGCAGGGCGCGGCGATGGCGGCGATTGGCTATGCCCGCGCGACCGGCAAAACCGGCGTCTGCATGGCGACCTCCGGTCCGGGTGCCACCAATCTGATCACCGGTCTTGCGGACGCGCTGCTGGACTCGGTGCCGGTCGTCGCCATTACCGGGCAGGTCGCTTCACCGTTCATCGGTACCGATGCCTTCCAGGAAGTGGACGTTCTCGGTTTGTCACTGGCCTGCACCAAGCACAGCTTTCTGGTGCAGTCTTCAGAGGAGCTGCCGCGCATCCTGGCGGAAGCTTTTGAGGTGGCAAACTCAGGCCGTCCCGGCCCCGTGCTGGTCGATATTCCCAAGGATATTCAGGTGGCCAGCGCCAGTTTCGAACCCTGGTTCTCCACGGTCAGCGCCGACGAGGCTCTCCCGCAGGCGGAGATCGCTCAGGCCCGGCAGATGATTGCCGGGGCGCAAAAGCCCGTACTGTACGTGGGCGGCGGCGTCGGCATGGCGCAGGCCGTCCCGGCGCTGCGCGAGTTTGTCAGCGTGACGCAAATGCCGGTGACCTGCACGCTGAAAGGGCTGGGCGCGGTGGCGGCCGAGTATCCGTACTATCTGGCGATGCTCGGTATGCACGGTACGAAGGCGGCCAATCTGGCGGTGCAGCAGTGCGATCTGCTGATCGCCGTCGGGGCCCGCTTTGATGACCGGGTGACCGGCAAGCTGAACACCTTTGCCCCGCATGCGAAGGTGATTCACCTGGATATCGATCCGGCAGAGCTGAACAAGCTGCGTCAGGCCCACGTTGGCCTGCAGGGCGACCTGAACGCATTATTACCCGCGCTGCAGCAGCCGCTGGAGATCGACCCCTGGCGGCAGTACGCAGCCGATCTGCGCCGGGAACACGCCTGGCGCTACGATCATCCCGGCGACGCTATCTACGCGCCGCTGCTGCTCCGCCAGCTGTCGGAGAGAAAACCTGCCGATGCCGTCGTGACTACCGATGTAGGGCAGCATCAGATGTGGTCTGCCCAGCATATGGACTATACGCGTCCGGAAAACTTCATTACCTCCAGCGGATTAGGCACGATGGGCTTTGGCTTACCGGCCGCCGTGGGTGCGCAGGTGGCTCGCCCGGACGACACGGTTATCTGTATCTCCGGTGACGGCTCTTTCATGATGAACGTGCAGGAGCTGGGCACCGTGAAGCGTAAACAACTGCCGCTGAAGATTGTTCTGCTGGATAACCAGCGCCTGGGGATGGTTCGCCAGTGGCAGCAGCTCTTTTTCGAGGAGCGCTACAGCGAAACAACCCTTACCGATAATCCCGATTTCCTTACGCTGGCCAGCGCCTTCGGCATTCCTGGCCAGCACATCACCCGTAAAGACCAGGTTGAAGCGGCGCTTGACGCCATGTTGAACAGCAAGGGGCCGTACCTGCTTCATGTCTCAATTGATGAACTTGAGAACGTCTGGCCGCTGGTGCCGCCCGGTGCCAGTAATGCAGAAATGCTGGAGAAATTATCATGATGCAACATCAGGTCGCCGTACAGGCCCGCTTTAATCCCGAAACGCTGGAGCGCGTGCTGCGCGTCGTGCGCCACCGCGGTTTCCAAATCTGCGCCATGAACATGGAAGCCGCCGCAGATGCGCAAAACATAAATATTGAATTGACCGTTGCCAGTCCCCGTCCCGTCGAATTACTGTTTAGCCAGCTGACTAAGCTGGTTGACGTCGCGCGCGTCGAGATCCAGCAGCGAACAACATCATCACAACAAATCCGCGCCTGAGCGCAAAAGGAAGAAAAATGACGACCAAAAAAGCTGATTACATCTGGTTCAACGGTGAGATGGTTCCATGGGGTGAAGCGAAAGTTCACGTCATGTCCCACGCCCTGCACTACGGAACTTCGGTTTTCGAAGGTATCCGCTGCTACGACTCTCACAAAGGCCCGGTGGTGTTCCGTCACCGCGAACATATGCAGCGTCTGCATGACTCAGCCAAAATCTACCGTTTTCCGGTCTCTCAGAGCGTCGATGAGCTGATGGAAGCCTGTCGGGAAGTGATCCGTAAAAACAGCCTGACCAGCGCCTATATCCGCCCGCTGGTCTTCGTCGGCGACGTCGGCATGGGCGTCAACCCGCCGGACGGTTACAGCACCGATGTCATTATCGCCGCCTTCCCGTGGGGCGCCTACCTGGGCGCAGAAGCGCTGGAGCAGGGCATCGATGCGATGGTCTCCTCCTGGAACCGCGCCGCGCCGAACACCATTCCGACCGCGGCCAAAGCGGGCGGTAACTACCTCTCCTCCCTGCTGGTCGGCAGCGAAGCCCGCCGCCACGGCTATCAGGAGGGTATCGCCCTCGACGTGAACGGCTATATCTCCGAAGGCGCCGGCGAAAACCTGTTTGAAGTGAAAGACGGCGTTATCTTCACGCCGCCGTTCACCTCTTCCGCGCTGCCGGGCATCACCCGCGATGCGATCATCAAGCTGGCGAAAGATCTCGGTATCGAGGTTCGCGAGCAGGTCCTGTCCCGCGAATCGCTCTACCTGGCCGATGAAGTGTTTATGTCCGGCACGGCGGCAGAAATTACGCCGGTACGCAGCGTAGACGGTATTCAGGTCGGCGAAGGCCGCTGCGGTCCGGTCACTAAGCGCATTCAGCAAGCATTCTTTGGCCTCTTCACCGGTGAAACCGAGGATAAATGGGGCTGGTTGGATCAGGTTAACGCATAAGCATAAATCAGGGGCGGCACGCACCGCCCCATTGATAAGTCAGACGGGAGTAAACAGAGCATGCCTAAGTATCGTTCCGCCACCACCACCCACGGGCGCAATATGGCGGGTGCCCGCGCGCTGTGGCGCGCAACGGGAATGACCGACGCGGATTTCGGAAAGCCGATTATCGCCGTGGTCAACTCCTTTACCCAGTTCGTGCCGGGGCACGTGCACCTGCGCGACCTCGGTAAACTGGTTGCCGAGCAAATTGAAGCCGCAGGCGGCGTGGCGAAAGAGTTTAATACCATTGCGGTGGATGACGGCATCGCGATGGGACACGGGGGTATGCTCTATTCACTGCCGTCGCGCGAGCTCATCGCCGACTCGGTAGAGTACATGGTCAACGCCCACTGTGCGGACGCTATGGTGTGTATCTCCAACTGCGACAAAATCACTCCCGGGATGCTGATGGCCTCCCTGCGCCTCAATATTCCGGTAATTTTCGTTTCCGGCGGCCCGATGGAGGCCGGTAAAACCAAGCTTTCCGACCAGATAATCAAGCTCGACCTGGTGGACGCGATGATCCAGGGCGCCGACCCTAAAGTGTCCGACGATCAGAGTAATCAGGTGGAGCGCTCCGCCTGTCCGACCTGCGGCTCCTGCTCCGGGATGTTCACCGCCAACTCGATGAACTGTTTGACCGAAGCGCTGGGCCTGTCGCAGCCGGGCAACGGCTCGCTGCTGGCGACCCACGCGGACCGTAAGGATCTGTTTATCAACGCCGGCAAGCGCATCGTGGCGCTGACTAAGCGCTACTATGAGCAGGACGACGATTCGGCCCTGCCGCGCAATATCGCCAGCAAGGCCGCCTTCGAGAACGCGATGACGCTGGATATCGCCATGGGCGGTTCTACCAACACCGTTCTGCATCTGCTGGCCGCCGCTCAGGAAGCGGAAATCGACTTCACCATGAGCGATATCGATCGGCTTTCCCGCAAAGTGCCGCAGCTGTGTAAAGTGGCGCCGAGCACCCAGAAATACCACATGGAAGACGTCCACCGCGCGGGCGGCGTACTCGGGATCCTCGGCGAGCTGGATCGCGCCGGACTTATTAATCGCGAGGTGAAAAACGTGCTCGGCTTAACGCTGCCGGAAACGCTCAAGCGTTATGACGTGATGGTGACCGACGATCCGGCGGTGAAAAGCATGTTCCGCGCGGGCCCGGCGGGGATTCGCACGACGAAGGCCTTCTCGCAGAACTGCCGCTGGGACTCGCTGGACGACGACCGCGCCGAAGGCTGCATCCGCTCGCTGGAGCACGCCTACAGCAAGGACGGCGGGCTGGCGGTGCTGTACGGCAACTTCGCGGAGAACGGCTGTATCGTTAAAACGGCGGGAGTCGACGACAGCAACCTGACGTTTACCGGCTCCGCAAAGGTTTATGAGAGCCAGGATGATGCCGTTGAGGCGATTCTGGGCGGAAAAGTGGTGGCCGGTGACGTGGTGGTGATCCGCTACGAAGGGCCGAAAGGCGGACCGGGAATGCAGGAAATGCTCTATCCGACCAGCTTCCTGAAGTCGATGGGGCTGGGCAAAGCCTGCGCGCTGATCACTGATGGACGCTTCTCTGGCGGCACTTCCGGTCTCTCTATCGGCCACGTTTCGCCAGAGGCTGCAGCCGGCGGCAACATCGGGCTGATTGAAGACGGTGATACCATCGCCATCGACATTCCGCGTCGCAGCATCCAGCTGCAGATCGACGACCGGGAGCTGGCGGCACGTCGGGAAGCGCAGGAGGCCCGGGGCGATAAAGCCTGGACGCCGCGCGACCGCCAGCGTCAGGTCTCGTTCGCGCTTCGCGCCTACGCCAGTCTCGCCACCAGCGCCGATAAGGGCGCCGTGCGGGATAAATCAAAACTTGGGGGCTAATGATGTCCGAGCCCCAAACGCTGTCAGCCGCGCCGGAGGGCGCGGAATACCTTCGGGCGGTGCTGCGCGCGCCGGTGTACGAGGCCGTCCAGGTCACGCCGCTGCAGAAGATGGACAAACTCTCCTCGCGTCTTGATAACGTCATTCTGGTCAAGCGCGAAGACCGGCAGCCGGTGCACAGCTTCAAGCTGCGCGGCGCCTACGCGATGATGGCCGGCCTGACGGAGGAGCAGAAGGCCCACGGCGTGATCACCGCCTCGGCGGGTAACCACGCCCAGGGCGTGGCGTTTTCGTCCGCCCGGCTCGGCATCAAGGCGCTGATCGTGATGCCGGTGGCTACCGCCGACATCAAGGTCGACGCGGTGCGCGGCTTCGGCGGCGAGGTGCTGCTGCACGGCGCCAATTTTGATGAGGCGAAGGCGAAGGCGATTGAGCTGTCGCAGCAGCAGGGCTTCACCTGGGTGCCGCCGTTCGATCATCCGATGGTTATCGCCGGACAGGGCACGCTGGCCCTTGAGCTGCTGCGCCAGGATGCACACATCGACCGGGTCTTCGTGCCGGTGGGCGGCGGCGGCCTGGCGGCCGGCGTGGCGGTGCTTATCAAACAGCTGATGCCTCAGATTAAGGTCATCGGCGTGGAGAGCGAAGATTCCGCCTGCCTGAAGGCCGCGCTGGAGGCGGGGCATCCGGTGGATCTGCCGCGCGTCGGGCTGTTTGCCGAGGGCGTGGCGGTGAAGCGCATCGGCGATGAAACCTTCCGCCTGTGCCAGTCCTGCCTGGACGATGTGGTCACGGTGGACAGCGACGCCATCTGCGCGGCGATGAAGGATCTGTTTGAAGACGTCCGCGCCATCGCGGAGCCGTCTGGCGCGCTGGCGCTGGCCGGGATGAAGAAGTATATCGCCCAGCACAACATTCGCGGCGAGCGGCTGGCGCACGTGCTGTCGGGGGCGAACGTCAACTTCCACGGCCTGCGCTACGTGTCCGAGCGCTGCGAGCTGGGCGAGCAGCGCGAGGCCCTGCTGGCGGTGACCATCCCGGAAGAGCAGGGCAGCTTCCTCAAGTTTTGCCAGCTGCTGGGCGGCCGGGCGGTGACGGAGTTTAACTATCGCTTTGCCGATGCGAAAAACGCCTGCATCTTCGTCGGCGTTCGCCTGAGCCGCGGCCTGGAGGAGCGCCAGGAGATCCTCAGCCAGCTGCGCGACGGCGGCTATGGCGTAGTGGATCTGTCGGATGACGAGATGGCGAAGCTGCACGTGCGCTACATGGTGGGCGGCCGCCCGTCGAAGCCGCTGCAGGAGCGTCTCTACAGCTTTGAGTTTCCCGAATCGCCGGGGGCGCTGCTCAAGTTCCTCTACACGCTGGGCACCCACTGGAACATCTCCCTGTTCCACTACCGCAGTCACGGTACCGACTACGGGCGAGTGCTGGCGGCCTTTGAGCTGGGCGATCACGAGCCGGACTTTGAAACCCGGCTCAACGAGCTGGGCTACGACTGCCACGACGAAACCGGCAATCCGGCCTTCCGCTTCTTTCTGGCGGGCTAGTTGCCCGGCAGAAGGTGCCAGAACGCATCAATCAGCGGCTCATGCAGCCGCTTTTTTTGTACGCAGACGCCGAGCTCAAACGGCGTTTTCTCATCGCTGCGCTCCAGGATCATCACCCTGTTGCGCACCGGCTCCGGGCTGTTCTCCAGCACGATTTCCGGGATCAGCGCCACGCCGCAGCCCAGCGCCACCATCGACACCATCGCCTCATGGCCGCCCACGGTCGCGTAGATCGACGGATTGCTTAACTTGTGGCGGCGAAACCACAGTTCGATGCGCCGCCGCACCGGCCCCTGATCCGGCAGAATAAACGGCACCGTGGCCCAGTCCGGCTTCTCCTGGCTCACCTGGCTGCGCACCGGACAGGGCAGAGCCGGCGCAATCAACACCACCGCCAGATTCTCCAGCATGGAAAAAGCCACGGCGCCGGGCAGCGTCTCCGGCTTGCCGGCAATGGCCAGATCGGCTTCGCCGGTTACCACTTTCTCCATCGCGTCGGCGGCATCGCCGGTTGAGAGCTTGATCTCGACCGAGGGATGCGCGGCGCGGAAGCGGTCGAGGATCGGCGGCAGGTGGCTGTAGGCCGCCGTGACCGAACAGAACAGATGCAGTTCGCCGGAGAGCGAGGGCCCCTTCTGGTCAATGGCGTGGCGCAGCTGCTGATACTGCAGCAGCGTCTGCTGGGCGAAGGTGCGCAGCTCTTCGCCCGCTTCGGTCAGGGTCACCGTGCGGTTGTCGCGCACGAACAGCGGCTGGCCGAGGTCCTCCTCCAGGCGCTGGATCTGCCGGGAGAGCGTGGAGGGACTGACGTGCATGGCCCGCGCGCTGCGGCCAAAGTGGCGGCTTTCCGCCAGATGGAGGAACATCTTCAGGTCGCGTATATCCACCGCTTTTCTCCTGGCTGTTTATGTTGCATATGTTGCAACGTTATGTTGTGAATATATCAATTTCCGCAATGAATTTCCTGTTGTAATGTGGGTACATTGTCGTCAAACGGCGAAACAAATAATAAGCAACACAACATCACGAGGAATCACCATGGCTAACTACTTCAATACACTGAACCTGCGCCAGCAGCTGGCGCAGCTGGGCAAATGCCGCTTTATGGCGCGTGACGAATTCGCCGACGGCGCAAGCTTCCTGCAGGGTAAAAAAGTGGTCATCGTCGGCTGCGGCGCTCAGGGTCTCAACCAGGGCCTGAACATGCGTGATTCCGGGCTGGATATCGCCTACGCCCTGCGTAAAGAGGCGATTGCCGAGAAGCGCGCCTCCTGGCGTAAAGCGACCGACAACGGCTTTAAGGTCGGGACTTACGAAGAGCTGATCCCGCAGGCGGACCTGGTGGTCAACCTGACGCCGGACAAGCAGCACTCTGACGTGGTGCGCGCCGTACAGCCGCTGATGAAAGACGGCGCGGCGCTCGGCTACTCCCACGGCTTCAACATCGTTGAAGTGGGCGAGCAGATCCGTAAAGACATCACCGTAGTGATGGTGGCGCCGAAGTGTCCGGGTACCGAAGTGCGCGAAGAGTACAAGCGCGGTTTCGGCGTGCCGACCCTGATCGCCGTTCATCCGGAAAACGATCCGAAAGGCGAAGGCATGGCCATCGCCAAAGCCTGGGCGGCGGCCACCGGCGGCCACCGCGCGGGCGTACTGGAGTCCTCTTTCGTTGCGGAAGTGAAGTCTGACCTGATGGGCGAGCAGACTATCCTCTGCGGTATGCTGCAGGCCGGTTCTCTGCTCTGCTTCGACAAGCTGGTGCAGGACGGCGCGGAGCCGGCTTATGCCGAAAAACTGATCCAGTACGGCTGGGAAACCATCACCGAAGCTCTGAAGCAGGGCGGCATCACCCTGATGATGGACCGCCTCTCCAACCCGGCGAAACTGCGCGCTTACGCGCTGTCTGAACAGCTGAAAGAGATTATGGCGCCGCTGTTCCAGAAGCACATGGATGACATCATCTCCGGCGCGTTCTCCTCCGGTATGATGGCCGACTGGGCCAATGACGATAAGAAGCTGCTGACCTGGCGCGAAGAGACCGGTAAAACCGCGTTTGAAACTGCGCCGCAGCAGGAAGGCAAGATTGGCGAGCAGGAGTACTTTGACAACGGCGTGCTGATGATCGCGATGGTGAAAGCGGGCGTTGAGCTGGCGTTCGAAACCATGGTGGACTCCGGCATCATCGAAGAGTCAGCCTACTACGAGTCGCTGCACGAGCTGCCGCTGATTGCTAACACCATTGCCCGCAAGCGCCTGTACGAGATGAACGTGGTTATCTCCGATACCGCCGAGTACGGAAACTACCTCTTCTCCTACGCCTGCGTACCGCTGCTGAAGGAGTTTATGACCACGCTGCAGCCGGGCGACCTGGGTAAAGCTATCGCCGAAGGCGCGGTGGATAACGCCCAGCTGCGCGACGTCAACGAAGCGATCCGCGGCCATGCGATTGAGCAGGTAGGTAAGAAGCTGCGCGGCTACATGACCGATATGAAGCGTATTGCAGTTGCGGGTTAAGCCCTGATTGCTAAGGCCCGGCAGGCTGCAAACCTGCCGGGCTTTTTATTATTTGCGGTACAGCACTTTGATGACGTGGTAGCCAAACTGGGTGTGCAGCGGGCCCACCGGCTCCAGCTCCGGGCAGGAGAAGACCACTTTATCGAACGCCGGAACCATCTGGCCCTGGCGGAACTCGCCCAGATCGCCGCCGCGCTTGCCCGACGGGCAGATGGAGTGCTTCTTCGCCAGCTTGCCAAAGTCGGCGCCGTTTTTGAGCTGCTCCAGAAGATCCAGAGCCAGTTTCTCTTCTTTAACAAGGATATGCAGTGCTGCTGCTGTTTTTGCCATGATCGTGCCTTGAGTGGTGTGGTTCAGGCTCGCTATACTACCACGCTCTGTTTCTTCCCTCCTTTCTTTCATTGAGTGACCCTATGCGTTTAAACCCCGGACAACAGCAAGCCGTCGAATTCGTCACCGGACCCTGCCTGGTGCTGGCGGGCGCGGGCTCCGGCAAAACGCGCGTGATCACCAACAAAATCGCCCACCTGATCCACCACTGCGGCTATCAGGCCCGCCATATTGCGGCGGTGACCTTTACCAATAAGGCGGCGCGGGAAATGAAGGAGCGCGTGGCGCAGACGCTGGGGCGCAAAGAGGCGCGCGGGCTGATGATCTCTACTTTCCACACCCTGGGGCTGGAAATTATCAAGCGCGAGTTTGCCGCCCTGGGGATGAAGTCCAACTTCTCGCTGTTTGACGACACCGACCAGACCGCGCTGCTGAAAGAGCTGACGGAAGGGCTGATCGAAGACGACAAGGTGCTGCTCCAGCAGCTGATCTCGACGATCTCCAACTGGAAAAACGATCTGCTGACGCCGGCGCAGGCCGCTGCCCAGGCAAAAGGTGAGCGGGATCGGATCTTCGCCCACTGCTACGGCCTGTACGACGCGCACATGAAAGCGTGCAACGTCCTCGATTTCGACGATCTGATCCTGCTGCCGACGCTGCTGCTGCAGCGCAACGAAGAGGTGCGCGAGCGCTGGCAGAATAAAATTCGCTATCTGCTGGTGGATGAGTATCAGGATACCAACACCAGCCAGTACGAGCTGGTGAAGCTGCTGGTGGGCGCCAGGGCCCGCTTTACCGTGGTGGGCGACGACGATCAGTCGATCTACTCCTGGCGCGGCGCCCGTCCCCAGAACCTGGTGCTGCTGAGCCAGGATTTCCCGGCGCTGCAGGTGATTAAGCTGGAGCAGAACTACCGCTCCTCCGGGCGCATCCTGAAGGCGGCGAATATCCTGATTGCCAACAACCCGCACGTCTTCGAGAAGAAGCTGTTCTCCGAGCTGGGCTACGGCGCTGAGCTGAAGGTGCTGAGCGCCAACCACGAAGAGCACGAGGCGGAGCGGGTGGCCGGCGAGCTGATCGCCCACCACTTCATTAACAAGACGCAGTACAAAGACTACGCCATTCTTTATCGCGGTAACCACCAGTCGCGGGTGTTTGAAAAGCTGCTGATGCAGAACCGCATTCCGTACCGCATCTCCGGCGGCACCTCGTTCTTTTCGCGCCCGGAGATCAAGGATCTGCTGGCCTACCTGCGGGTGTTGACCAATCCGGATGACGACAGCGCCTTCCTGCGCATCGTCAACACGCCGAAGCGCGAAATCGGCCCGGCGACGCTGCAAAAGCTGGGCGAGTGGGCCACGAGCCGGAGCAAAGGTATGTTTGCCGCCAGCTTTGATATGGGCCTGACCCAGACCCTGAGCGGGCGCGGCTATGAGGCGCTGACCCGCTTTACCCACTGGCTGGCGGAAGTGCAGCGCCTGGCCGAGCGCGAGCCGATTGCGGCGGTGCGCGATCTGATCCACGGCATCGACTATGAGTCCTGGCTGTTTGAAACCTCGCCGAGCCCGAAGGCCGCCGAGATGCGGATGAAGAACGTCAATACCCTGTTTGGCTGGATGACCGAGATGCTGGAGGGCTCCGATCTTGAGGAGCCGATGACCCTGACCCAGGTGGTGACCCGCTTTACCCTGCGCGACATGATGGAGCGCGGCGAAAGCGACGAAGAGCTGGATCAGGTGCAGCTGATGACCCTCCACGCCTCGAAAGGGCTGGAGTTCCCCTACGTTTACCTGGTGGGAATGGAAGAGGGGCTGCTGCCGCACCAGAGCAGCATCGACGAGGATAACGTTGATGAAGAGCGTCGGCTGGCCTACGTCGGCATCACCCGCGCGCAGAAAGAGCTGACCTTCACCCTGTGCAAAGAGCGCCGACAGTACGGCGAGCTGGTGCGCCCGGAGCCGAGCCGCTTCCTGCTGGAGCTGCCGCAGGACGATCTGGTCTGGGAGCAGGCGCGCAAGGTTATTTCAGCAGAAGAGCGGATGCATAAAGGGCAGGCGAACGTGGCCAGCATCAAAGAGATGCTGGCGAAGGCAAAAGGTAAGGCGTAGGGACTACTTGATAACCAGCGGCCAGTGGACGTAGCTCTGCCACTGGCTCTCCTGCAGCACCAGCTCCGCACCCAGCGGATGCGACGCCAGCCAGCCTTCCGGCAGCGTCAGGGTCAGCGCTTCGCCTTCGGCCGCGACGGCAATCGCCGGCACGATATCGTCCCGGCGGCGGGTGGCGAACAGGATTGCCAGCCGCAGCAGGCGGCAGAGCCGGTCCGCCAGCTGCGGCGGGACGGCATTCTGCTGATGCAGGGCGGGCAGATCGACGGCGTTGGTCTGATTCAGCAAAAGCGTCGCCAGCAGCTGCTTTTGCGCCGGGGTAAAGCCCGGCATCGCCAGATTCTGCACCAGATAGGCCGCGTGCTGCGGCGCGCGCTTAAAATCGACGCTGAGGCCGATTTCATGCAGTTCGCAGGCGCTCAGCAGCAGCTCGCGGCTGAGCGGGTCGAACTCCCAGCTATCCGCCAGCCGATCGGCAAACCACGACGCCAGCTGTGTAACCCGGTGCGCCTGCTCGGTGTCGACCATAAAGCGGCGCTGAATATTGCGCAGCGTGCGGCTGCGGATATCCTCATCGACGGTCAGATGCAGCATGCCGTAAATCAGACCTTCGCGCAGGGCGCCGCCCGCCAGCGTCATGTAGCTGATGTTCAGTTCATTAAAGATGGCCAGCAGGATCGCCAGGCCGCTGGGGAAAACCAGCGCCCGCTCAAGGGTCAGGCCCTCGATTTCCAGCTCTTCCAGGCGCCCGCACTGGATAGCGCGCTGGCGCAGCTGCAGCAGCTTGTCGAGGGTGATACGCTCATCCATCCCCTGCGCCATCATGATCTCCTGCAGCGCCTGCACCGTGCCCGAGGCGCCGACGCAGACCTTCCAGCCGTGGCGGCGAAGTTCGTCGGCCGCCGGGCGCAGTACATCGCGCGCGGCCTGCTCGGCGGCATCGAAGTGGGCCTGGTCAAGATTGCGGTCAGAGAAGTAGCGTTCAAGCCAGGTGACGCAGCCCATCGACAGGCTGTTCAGCGAGGTGGTCTGCGCGCCAGTCCCGGTCACCAGTTCGGTGCTGGCGCCGCCGATATCGACCACCAGGCGGCGATCGTCGCCGCCGGTGGTGTGGGCGACGCCCTGATAAATCAGGCGCGCCTCCTCTTCACCGCTGATCACCTGTACGGGACAGCCGAGGATCTCTTCGGCTTTGGCGATAAAGACATCGGCATTGGTGGCGATGCGCAGCGTGGCGGTAGCGACGGCGCGCGTCTGCGCGTGGGGAATGTCCTGCAGGCGCTCGGCAAACAGGCGCAGGCACTGCCAGCCGCGCTCCATGGCCTCCTCAGAGAGGCTGTTATCGTCGTTGAGCCCGGCGGCAAGCCGAACTTTACGCTTAATGCGCGCCACGGTCTGGATACTCCCCGCCACTTCGCGCACAACCAGCATATGGAAACTGTTGGAACCGAGATCGATAGCGGCGTACAGCGAAGAGGCGGAGCTGAGCATAGTGCGATTAACCTGAGCGACGACGGTTACGCGGCGCACCGCCACCCGAGCGGCGCGGACCATTGCCCGGACGAGGCCGCGTCAGGCGCAGCGCCTTCGGCAAATCCTTCATCAGCGCATCCGGATTGTACTTACTGACCGGAACGGAGTGGCCGATGTAGGTCTCAATGGCCGGCAGATTCAGGGCATACTCTTCACAGGCGAGGCTGATAGAGTGGCCGCTGGCGCCGGCGCGACCGGTACGGCCGATGCGGTGAACGTAGTCCTCGCAGTCGTCGGGCAGATCGTAGTTAAAGACGTGGGTCACGGCCGGAATGTGCAGGCCGCGGGCCGCAACGTCGGTAGCCACCAGAATATCGAGATTGCCCTGAGTGAAATCCTCAAGGATCCGCAGGCGTTTTTTCTGCGGCACGTCGCCGGTCAGCAGGCCCACGCGGTGACCGTCGGCGGCCAGATGGCCCCAGATATCTTCGCAGCGGTGCTTGGTGTTGGCGAAAATAATGGCGCGATCCGGCCATTCTTCTTCAATCAGGGTCTGCAGCAGGCGCATCTTCTCTTCGTTGGAAGGATAGAAGAGCTCCTCCTTAATGCGGTGCCCGGTTTTCTGCTCCGGCTCCACTTCAACGTATTCGGCGTTGTTCATCTGCTCAAACGCCAGTTCACGCACGCGGTAAGAGAGCGTTGCGGAGAAGAGCATGTTCAGGCGCTGATTGGCCTGAGGCATCCGGCGGAACAGCCAGCGAATATCTTTGATAAAGCCAAGATCGTACATGCGATCGGCTTCGTCGAGCACGACAACCTGGATAGCGCCGAGGTTAATGTAGTTCTGCTTGGTGTAATCAATGAGGCGGCCGGTGGTGCCGATCAGAATATCAACGCCGCTTTCCAGCACTTTCAGCTGCTTATCATAGCCGTCGCCGCCGTAGGCAAGACCGAGCTTGAGGCCGGTGGCCTTTGCCAGCGGCTCGGCGTCGGCGTGGATCTGCACCGCCAGTTCGCGCGTCGGGGCCATGATCAGCGCCCGGGGTTGGTTCACCTGACGGCCTTCTGCCGCCGGATGAGAGAGAAGATAATGGAACGCTGACGTCAGAAACGCCATCGTTTTGCCGGTACCGGTTTGCGCCTGACCTGCGACGTCACGGCCTGCCAGGGTCAGCGGGAGCGCTAAAGCCTGAATGGGCGTGCAATTGTGAAACCCTTTACTTTCAAGGGCTTCTACGACTTTTGGGTGCAGGGCGAAGTCGGAAAACTTCTGTTCTGTTAAATGTGTTTTGCTCATAGTGTGGTAGAATATCAGCTTACTATTGCATTAAGAAAGCGTATCCGGTGAAATAACGTCAACCTAAGTTGGCTAAAGCAAGATCAATATGGCTTTGTTTGCCGATTAATGCTACACCAACGCATCAGGCTTATTCCTGCGGAGTTATATATGAGCGATAAAATTATTCACCTGACTGACGACAGTTTTGACACGGACGTACTCAAGGCTGACGGGCTGATCCTCGTCGATTTCTGGGCAGAGTGGTGTGGTCCGTGCAAAATGATCGCCCCGATTCTGGATGAAGTCGCTACCGAGTATCAAGGCAAGCTGACCATCGCGAAACTGAATATCGATCAGAACCCGGGCACTGCGCCGAAATACGGCATTCGCGGTATCCCGACACTGCTGCTGTTCAAGAACGGCGAAGTGGTAGCGACCAAAGTTGGCGCCCTGTCTAAAGGCCAGCTGAAAGAGTTCCTGGACGCTAACCTCGCCTGATTAGCGCCGATGGCAACGTCCGGTGCTCTTAAAATGAATGGACCGCTGGACGCTTGCCTGAAGTCGTGCTAAGTTAACGTTGACTTCGTTTTAAACATACCTTATGTAGTTTGAATCTGATTTAGCCAACGCTTCCCGTACCTTTTTATTACCTACGCGTGAAGCCGAAAGATTCCAGGCTTACTACTTTTCCGTCTCGTCGTTCCAGTTCTGCGCTCTTACCTTGACCAGGCCGCGTACAGACATGAGTGGGAAGCCGTAAACAGGCATGGATGTTCCTGCCATACCATTCACAATTACGTTCGAGATTTACCCCTCACATCACTATGAATCTTACCGAATTAAAGAATACGCCGGTTTCTGAGCTGATTACTCTCGGCGAAAATATGGGGCTTGAGAACCTCGCCCGCATGCGCAAGCAGGACATCATTTTTGCCATCCTGAAGCAGCATGCGAAGAGTGGCGAAGATATCTTTGGCGACGGTGTGCTGGAGATTCTGCAGGATGGATTTGGTTTCCTCCGCTCCGCAGACAGCTCCTACCTCGCCGGTCCCGACGACATCTACGTATCTCCCAGCCAAATCCGCCGCTTCAACCTCCGTACTGGTGACACCATTTCAGGTAAGATTCGTCCGCCGAAAGAGGGCGAGCGTTATTTTGCACTGTTGAAAGTTAACGAAGTTAACTACGACAAGCCTGAAAATGCGCGCAACAAGATCCTGTTCGAGAACCTGACGCCGCTGCACGCCAACTCTCGCCTGCGCATGGAGCGCGGTAACGGCTCTACCGAAGACTTAACCGCCCGTGTACTGGATCTGGCTTCGCCGATCGGTCGCGGCCAGCGTGGTCTGATTGTGGCGCCGCCGAAAGCGGGTAAAACCATGCTGCTGCAGAACATTGCGCAGAGCATCGCTTACAATCACCCGGACTGCGTGCTGATGGTGCTGCTTATCGACGAACGTCCGGAAGAAGTGACCGAGATGCAGCGTCTGGTTAAAGGTGAAGTTGTCGCTTCTACCTTTGATGAACCAGCCTCACGCCATGTTCAGGTGGCCGAAATGGTGATTGAGAAGGCCAAGCGCCTGGTTGAGCACAAGAAAGACGTGATCATCCTCCTCGACTCTATTACCCGCCTGGCGCGCGCCTACAACACCGTGGTACCTGCCTCTGGTAAAGTGCTGACCGGTGGTGTGGACGCTAACGCCCTGCACCGTCCGAAGCGCTTCTTCGGTGCGGCCCGTAACGTGGAGGAGGGCGGCAGCCTGACCATCATCGCGACCGCGCTGATCGACACCGGTTCGAAGATGGACGAAGTTATCTACGAAGAGTTTAAAGGCACCGGTAACATGGAGCTGCACCTCTCCCGTAAGATTGCTGAAAAACGCGTCTTCCCGGCTATCGACTACAACCGCTCCGGTACCCGTAAAGAAGAGCTGCTTACCACTCCGGAAGAGCTGCAGAAGATGTGGATCCTGCGTAAAATCATCCATCCGATGGGTGAAATCGACGCGATGGAGTTCCTCATCAATAAGCTGGCGATGACCAAAACTAACGACGACTTCTTCGACATGATGAAGCGTTCGTAAGCATCCGCCTCTCTGAACGCCACGCGCTGCGTGGCGTTTTTGTTTTGGGACTTTCGGATATCTGTTCGGATAAGAACCGCGCTAGAATTGAGCCAATATTTTGGGTTCTCTTCCTGCCCTGAAAGGTGAACTGTTTAAAATGCAGACTACTCCTTGAAATCTCAGCGTTCTGCCCTTCTGAATAGTGGCTATCGTGAGTATACTTTCGCTAATAATTTTTCAGAGAGTACCCACTGTGAATTTACTGACCGCCAGTACTGATCTGATCAGTATTTTCTTATTCACAACCCTGTTCCTTTTCTGTGCCCGCAAGGTTGCAAAGCGGATCGGTCTGGTGGATAAACCTAACTTTCGTAAGCGTCATCAGGGGCTGATTCCGCTGGTGGGTGGCCTCTCAGTCTATGCAGGGATCTGCTTCTCTTTCGCGATTGCTAACTACTATATCCCCCATGCGGCGCTTTTCCTGTCATGCGCAGGCGTGCTGGTTTTGGTTGGCATGCTTGATGATAAATACGATATCAGCGTCAAAATTCGCGCGACAGTACAGGCACTTATTAGCGTCGTCATGATGCTGGCCGGTAATCTTTATCTCAGCAGTCTGGGCTATATATTTGGCTCGTGGGAGCTGGTCCTGGGCCCCTTTGGCTATTTTCTGACGCTATTCTCAGTCTGGGCGGCGATCAACGCGTTCAACATGGTCGACGGCATCGATGGTCTGCTGGGCGGTCTCTCCTGCGTTTCCTTCGCCGCTATTGGCATTATTCTGCTGTTCGACGGACAGACCAGCCTGGCGATGTGGTGTTTTGCGATGATCGCCGCCATTATTCCCTACATCATGCTTAATCTTGGCTTTCTCGGGCGTCGTTACAAAGTGTTCATGGGCGATGCGGGAAGCACCTTTATCGGTTTTACCGTCATCTGGATCCTGATGGAAACCACTCAGGGCAAAACCCATCCCATCAGTCCGGTGACGGCGCTATGGCTGATTGCGATCCCGCTGATGGACATGGTTGCCATCATGTACCGCCGTCTGCGCAAGGGTATGAGTCCCTTCTCGCCGGACCGCCAGCACATTCACCACCTGATTATGCGCGCCGGGTTTACCTCCCGGCAGGCTTTTCTGCTGATAACCCTCGCCGCCGCGCTGCTGGCGGGCATCGGCGTGCTTGGCGAATACACCCATATTCTCCCGGAGTGGGGAATGTTGATTCTGTTTCTGCTGGCCTTTTTCCTGTACGGTTACTGCATTAAACGTGCCTGGAAAGTGGCGCGCTTTATCAAGCGCGTGAAGAGACGCATGCGCCGCAATAGCGATCGGTCGCCCACATAACTCAAACACTATGGACGCAAGATGACTCAACAAATGCCGGGAGCCACATCCGTGAATGCTGAGAATGAGCTGGATATTCGCGGGCTGTTTTGCACGCTGTGGTCGGGGAAGCGATGGATACTGGGCATCGCGCTGCTTTTTGCCCTGATAGCGCTCGTTTACACCTTCTTTGCGCGCCAGGAGTGGAGCGCAACGGCGATCACCGATCGCCCGACCGTCAATATGCTGGGCGGCTTCTACTCCCAGCAGCAGTTTCTGCGCAATCTCGACATTCGCGCCAATCTGGCAACGCCGGACCAGCCTTCGGTGATGGACGAGTCCTACAAAGAGTTCATCATGCAGCTCGCCTCGTGGGATACGCGCCGCGAGTTCTGGGCGCAAACGGACTACTACAAGCAGCGCCAGTCGGGCAACGCCCGCAACGATGCCGCGCTGCTGGACGAGCTGATTAACGATATTCAGTTTATGCCGGGCGATGCGGCAAAAAACCTCAATGACAGCGTCCGGCTGGTGGCCGAAACGGCGCCGGATGCTAACAACCTGCTGCGCCAGTACGTGGCGTTTGCCAGCGAGCGCGCCGCGCGCCACCTTAACGATGAGCTGAAGGGCGCCTGGGCCGCGCGCACTATACAGATGAAGGCGCAGGTTAAGCGCCAGGATGAAGTCGCCCACGCTATCTTCGACAGGCGCATCCACAGCATCCAGCAGGCGCTGAAGGTGGCGCAGCAGAATAACATCTCCCGCAGTGAGACAGACGTACCGGCAGAAGAGCTGCCGGACTCTGAGCTGTTCCTGCTGGGGCGGCCAATGCTGCAGGCCCGCCTCGAAAATCTGCAGGCCGTCGGGCCGGAGTTCGATCTGGACTACGACCAGAACCGCGCCATGCTCACCACGCTCAACGTGGGCCCGACGCTTGATCCGCGTTTTCAGACCTACCGCTACCTGCGCACGCCGGAAGAGCCGGTAAAACGCGACAGCCCTCGCCGCCTGTTCCTGATGATCATGTGGGGGATCGTGGGCGGCCTGATAGGCGCGGGCGTTGCGCTGGTGCGCCGTCGTGCGTCGTAAAAAGGCTGCTGTGATGAGGGCATACGGCCCTCATCCTCTATTTTAAGAGAAAAGACGTGAAAGTACTGACTGTATTCGGCACAAGACCAGAGGCGATAAAAATGGCCCCGCTGGTTCATGCTCTGGCAAAGGACCCTCATTTCGAGGCAAAAGTATGCGTAACCGCACAGCACCGCGAGATGCTCGATCAGGTGCTGCGGCTGTTTTCCATTGTGCCGGATTACGATCTTAACATCATGAAGCCCGGCCAGGGGCTGACCGAGATCACCTGTCGGATACTGGAAGGGCTAAAGCCCGTCCTTGAGTCTTTCAAACCGGACGTTGTGCTGGTGCACGGCGATACCACCACGACGCTTGCCGCAAGCCTTGCCGCCTTTTATCAGCGCATCCCTATCGGCCACGTTGAGGCCGGGCTGAGGACGGGCGATCTGCTCTCGCCGTGGCCGGAGGAGGCGAACCGCACTCTGACCGGCCATCTGGCAAACTATCACTTCGCCCCGACCGAGAACTCGCGGCAAAACCTGCTGACCGAGCATCTGTCCGATAGCCGCATTGTGGTCACCGGCAACACCGTGATCGACGCCCTGCTGTGGGTGCGCGACAGCGTCCTGAGCGAGGCGTCGCTGCAAAGCGAGATGGCCGCGCGCTACCCTTTCCTCGCCGGTGATAAAAAGACGATTCTGGTCACCGGTCACCGTCGGGAGAGCTTTGGCGCAGGCTTCGAACAGATCTGCCACGCGCTGGCCGACATTGCCGCCGCGAACGCCGATGTGCAGATCGTCTATCCGGTGCATATGAATCCGCAGGTCAGAGAGCCGGTTAACCGCATTCTCGGCCACATCGATAACGTCAGGCTTATTGAGCCGCAGGACTATCTGCCCTTCGTCTGGCTCATGGACCAGTCCTGGATGATTCTGACCGACTCCGGCGGTATTCAGGAAGAGGCGCCCTCCCTCGGCAAACCGGTGCTGGTGATGCGCGACACCACCGAGCGGCCGGAGGCCGTGGAGGCCGGGACCGTGAAGCTGGTGGGCACCGATCGCCAGCGGATCATTGATGAGGTGACCCGCCTGCTGCATGACGATGAGGCGTACCATGCGATGAGCCGCGCGCACAATCCCTATGGCGATGGCCAGGCCTGCGCCCGAATTCTGGCGGCCCTAAAACAGGATCAGTTACCACGATGAGCTTCTCAACTATCTCCGTTATTGGCCTCGGCTACATTGGCCTGCCGACGGTCGCCGCCTTCGCCTCGCGTCAGAAGCAGGTCGTGGGCGTTGATATTAATCAGGATACCGTCGATACCATTAACCGGGGTGAGATCCATATCGTTGAGCCGGATCTGGATAAGGTGGTGAAAGCCGCCGTGTCCGGCGGCTATCTGCGGGCCACGACCGTGCCGGTCGAGGCCGATGCCTATCTCATCGCCGTGCCGACGCCGTTTAAGGGCGAACACGAGCCGGATATGGCCTACGTGGAGTCGGCGGCGCGCTCTATTGCCCCGGTGCTCAGGAAGGGAGCGCTGGTGATCCTCGAATCTACCTCGCCGGTCGGCAGCACCGAGCAGATGGCGCAGTGGCTGGCGGAGATGCGTCCGGATCTGACTTTTCCGCAGCAGGTTGGCGAACAGGCGGACATCAACATCGCCTACTGCCCGGAGCGGGTACTGCCGGGACAGGTGATGGTGGAGCTGATTAAAAACGATCGCGTTATCGGCGGCATGACCCCGGTATGCTCCGCCCGCGCCAGCGAGCTGTATAAGATTTTCCTCGAAGGCGAGTGCGTGGAAACCAATGCCCGCACCGCCGAAATGTGCAAGCTGACCGAGAACAGCTTCCGCGACGTCAATATCGCCTTTGCCAACGAGCTGTCGCTGATCTGCGCCGATCAGGGGATTAACGTCTGGGAGCTGATCCGCCTCGCCAATCGCCACCCGCGCGTGAACATCCTCAAGCCCGGTCCCGGCGTCGGCGGCCACTGCATCGCGGTCGACCCGTGGTTTATCGTGGCGCAGAATCCGGATCAGGCCCGTCTGATCCGCACCGCCCGCGAGGTCAACGACCACAAGCCGCACTGGGTTATCAATCAGGTAAAGGCCGCCGTGGCCGACTGTCTGACCGCCAGCGGCAAGCGCGCCGCTGAAATCAGCATCGCCTGCTTTGGCCTGGCCTTTAAGCCCGATATAGACGATCTGCGCGAAAGCCCGTCGATGGAAATAGCCGAACTGATCGCCGACTGGCACAGCGGCGAAACGCAGGTGGTAGAGCCCAATATCCGGCGTCTGCCGAAAAAGCTCGAGGGTAAATGCGTCCTTGCCGGTCTCGATGCGGCGCTGAGCAGCGCCGACGTGCTGGTGATGCTGGTCGATCACAAGGCGTTTAAAGCGATAGACGGCGCGGCAATTACCCAGGCGTTTGTGGTGGACACTAAAGGAGTCTGGCGGTGAGTAAAATTCTGATCACCGGCGGCGCCGGCTTTATCGGCTCGGCGGTCGTGCGCCACATCATCAACAACACGCCCGATAGCGTGGTGGTGGTCGATAAGCTGACCTATGCCGGTAATCTGGCCTCGCTGGCGCCCGTCGCCGGCAGCGAACGCTATGCCTTTGAAAAAGTGGATATCTGCGATCGCCCGGCGCTGGATGCGGTATTCCTCCGCCATCAGCCGGACATCGTGATGCACCTGGCGGCGGAGAGCCACGTGGACCGCTCTATCGACGGCCCGGCGGCCTTCATTGAGACCAATATCGTTGGCACCTACACGCTGCTGGAGGCCGCCCGCGGCTGGTGGAGCGGCTTAGGCACTGAGCAAAAAGCGGCCTTTCGCTTTCACCACATCTCCACCGATGAAGTCTACGGCGACCTGCACGGCAGCGACGACTTCTTTACCGAAACCACGCCCTATGCGCCAAGCAGCCCCTACTCAGCCTCCAAGGCGTCCAGCGATCATCTGGTCAGGGCCTGGCTGCGCACCTACGGGCTGCCCACCCTGGTCACCAACTGCTCGAACAACTACGGCCCGTACCACTTCCCGGAAAAGCTGATCCCGCTGACGATCCTCAACGCTCTGGCCGGCAAGCCGCTGCCGGTCTACGGTAACGGTGAACAGATCCGCGACTGGCTCTACGTTGAAGACCACGCCCGCGCCCTTTATCGCGTGGCGACGGCCGGCAAGCCGGGCGAGACTTACAACATCGGCGGCCATAACGAGCGCAAGAATATTGACGTTGTGCGCACGGTCTGCGCGCTGCTGGAAGAGCTGGCGCCGCAAAAGCCGGCGGGCGTCGGGCGTTATGACGCGCTTATTACCTTCGTTACCGACCGCCCCGGCCACGATGTCCGCTACGCGATAGACGCCGCGAAGATAGCCCGCGAACTTGGCTGGCTGCCGGAGGAGACGTTTGAGAGCGGCATGCGTAAAACCGTAGCCTGGTATCTGGCGAATGAATCCTGGTGGCGGCAGGTGCTTGACGGCAGCTACCGGGGCGAACGTCTGGGCCTGAAGAGGTAAACGATGAAAGGCATTATTCTGGCCGGCGGGTCGGGAACGCGGCTCCATCCGATTACGCGCGGCGTTTCCAAACAGCTGCTGCCGATCTACGACAAGCCGATGATCTACTACCCGCTGTCGGTGCTGATGCTGGCCGGTATTCGCGAGATCCTGATCATCACCACGCCGGAAGACAAGCCCTCATTTCAGCGCCTGCTGGGCGACGGCAGCGAGTTTGGCATTACGCTGCACTACGCCGAACAGCCCAGTCCGGACGGCCTCGCGCAGGCGTTCATCATTGGCGAAACATTTCTGAACGGTGATTCCGCCTGCCTGGTGCTGGGCGACAATATCTTTTTTGGCCAGGGCTTTAGCCCGAAGCTGCGCAGCGTGGCCGCCCGCACCGAAGGCGCCACCGTGTTTGGCTATCAGGTGATGGATCCGGAGCGTTTCGGCGTGGTGGAGTTTGATGACGATTTCCGCGCCCTCTCTCTGGAAGAGAAGCCGAAGCAGCCGAAATCGAACTGGGCGGTGACCGGACTCTATTTTTATGACGGTAAGGTTGTCGACTACGCGAAGCGCGTCAGGCCATCGGAGCGCGGCGAGCTGGAGATCACCTCCATCAACCAGATGTATCTCGATGACGGCCATCTGACGGTTGAGCTGCTCGGCCGCGGCTTTGCCTGGCTGGATACCGGCACTCACGACAGCCTGATTGAGGCCAGCTCCTTCGTCCAGACCGTTGAGAAACGGCAGGGCTTTAAGATAGCCTGCCTCGAAGAGATTGCCTGGCGTAACGGCTGGCTGGATGATGACGGCCTGAAGCGCGCCGCCGCCCGGCTGGCGAAAACCGGCTACGGCCACTATCTTCTGGAGCTTCTCCGTGCCCGTCCGCGCCAGTATTGAACCCCTGCAGTGGGAGAGCGATTTCTTCGGCATCGCCAGCGCCATCGTGCGCCCGGATGCCGGCGCGCCGGAATTGACCCCTGAAGCCCTGGCGCCCTGGGCGCGGGTGCAGGCGAAAATTCCGGCGCAGCAAAATGAGCCGCTGGATGCGCTCCAGCAGCTCGGCTTCCGGCTGGTTGAGGGCGAAGTGGACCTCAGCCTGCGGGTCGCAGAGCACGCGCCCGATCCGCAGGCCGCCGTCGCAACTGAGGCTGATATCCCCGTACTGCGGGCGCTGGCGGCCCGGGCCTTCTCGCAGAGCCGCTTCCGCGCGCCCTGGTACCGCCCTGACGACAGCGGCCGCTTCTACGCCCAGTGGATTGAAAACGCGGTGCGCGGCACCTTTGACCACCAGTGTCTGGTGTTTCGCAGCGCCGGCGGTGAGATCCGCGCCTTTGTCTCCCTGCGCCAGCTTGGCGACAGCGAAGCGCGCATCGGCCTGCTGGCCGGGTGGGGCGCCGGTGAAATACTGATGCAGGCGGCGGCGCACTGGGCGCGGCAGCGCGGCCTGGCGACGCTTAGGGTGGCGACCCAGGCGGGAAACACCGCCGCCCTTAATCGTTACATTCAAAGCGGGGCGACAGTCGTCGGCACCGCCTACTGGCTATACAGGTGAACAGATGATCCCTTTTAACGCCCCGCCGGTCGTCGGCACGGAACTGGACTATATGCAGGCCGCCATGAGCAGCGGCAAGCTGTGCGGCGACGGCGGCTTTACCCGCCGCTGCCAGCAGTGGATGGAGCAGCGCTTCGGCAGCGCCAAGGTCCTGCTGACGCCCTCCTGCACCGCTTCACTTGAGATGGCGGCGCTGCTGCTGGATATTCAGCCCGGCGATGAAGTAATTATGCCGAGCTATACCTTCGTCTCCACCGCCAACGCCTTCGTGCTGCGCGGGGCGAAAATCGTCTTTGTTGACATCCGCGTCGATACCATGAATATCGACGAAACGCTGATTGAAGCGGCGATCACCGACAAAACGAAGGCCATCGTGCCGGTGCACTACGCGGGCGTGGCCTGCGAGATGGACGTCATCATGGCTATTGCCGGCAAATACAATCTGTTTGTGGTTGAAGACGCCGCGCAGGGCGTGATGTCCACCTATAAAGGGAAAGCGCTGGGGACCATCGGCCACATCGGCTGCTTCAGTTTCCACGAAACCAAAAACTACACCGCCGGCGGCGAGGGCGGGGCGACGCTGATTAACGATCGCGCCCTCATCGAGCGGGCGGAAATTATCCGCGAAAAGGGCACTAACCGCAGCCAGTTCTTCCGCGGCCAGGTGGACAAGTACACCTGGCGCGATATCGGCTCCAGCTACCTGATGGCCGATCTGCAGGCCGCCTATCTGTGGGCGCAGCTGGAGGCGGCGGACCGCATTAACCTGCAGCGCCTCAGCCTGTGGCAGACCTACTGCGATGCGCTGAAGCCGCTGGCGGACGCCGGGCGCATTGCGCTGCCGACGATCCCTGCGGACTGCCGCCACAACGCCCACATGTTTTACATTAAGCTGCGCGACGAAGCGGACCGCAGCCGATTGATCGCCTGGCTGAAAGAGGCCGAGATCCTCGCCGTCTTCCACTACATTCCGCTGCATACCTCACCCGCAGGCGGCGCCTTTGGCCGTTTCCACGGCGATGACCGCTTTACTACCGCTGAAAGCGAGCGCCTGCTGCGCCTGCCGCTGTTCTACAACCTTTCGCCGGTTAACCAGCGCACGGTGATTAACTCGCTGCTGAGCTACTTCGCCTGATATGTCGCTGGCAAAAGCATCCATCTGGACGGCGGCCAGCACGCTGGTCAAAATTGGCGCCGGGCTGCTGGTCGTCAAGCTGCTGGCGGTCTCCTACGGGCCGTCCGGCATCGGCCAGGCGGGCAACTTCCGCCAGCTGGTGACGGTGCTCGGCGTGCTCGCGGGGGCCGGGATCTTCAACGGCGTCACCAAATACGTGGCCCAGTATCGCGACGAACCGCAGCAGCTGCGCGGCGTGGTCGGCACCGCCTCGGCGATGGTGCTCGGCTTCTCAACGTTGCTGGCGATAGCGTTCGTGCTGGCGGCGGCGCCCATCAGCCGGGCGCTGTTCGGTCACGATCACTATCAGGGGCTGGTGCGCCTCGTGGCGCTGGTGCAGCTGGGGATCGCCTGGGCGAACCTGCTGCTGGCCCTGCTGAAGGGCTTTCGCGACGCCGCCGGCAACGCGCTGGCGCTGATTGCCGGCAGCCTGATCGGCGTGCTGGCCTATCTGCTGTGCTGGAAAGTGGGCGGCTATCAGGGCGCGCTGCTCGGCCTGGCGCTGGTGCCGGCGCTGGCGGTGGTTCCGGCGGCGGTAATGCTGGCCCGGCGCAGGGCGATTCCTTTTGCTTATCTTCGCCCGCGCTGGGACGCGGTGCTGGCAGGGCAGCTCGGCAAGTTCACCCTGATGGCGCTCATTACCTCGGTCACGCTGCCGGTGGCCTACGTGATGATGCGAAACCTGCTGGCGGCCCACTACAGCTGGGACGAAGTGGGGATCTGGCAGGGGGTCAGCAGCATCTCCGACGCCTACCTGCAGTTTATTACCGCTTCCTTCAGCGTCTATCTGCTGCCGACCCTGTCGCGGCTGACCGCCAAAAGCGATATTACCCGCGAAATCGGCAAAGCGTTAAAATTCGTTCTGCCGGCGGTGGCCGCCGCCAGCCTGACGGTCTGGCTGCTGCGCGATTTCGCCATCTGGCTGCTGTTTTCAGCGAAGTTTACCGCCATGCGCGACCTGTTTGCCTGGCAGCTGGTGGGCGATGTGCTGAAGGTGGGCGCCTACGTTTACGGCTATCTGGTGATCGCCAGGGCGTCGCTGCGCCTGTATGTTCTGGCCGAAATAAGCCAGTTCGCGCTGCTGACCGCCTTTTCACACTGGCTGATCCCGAGCCACGGCGCCGCCGGGGCCGCCCAGGCCTACATGGCGACCTATATTGTCTATTTCGCGCTCTGTAGCAGCGTATTCCTAATCTGGCGTAAACGGGCATGACCGCACTGATACACGTACTGGGATCGGATATCCCGCACCACAACCAGACCGTGCTGCGCTTCTTCAATGAGGCGCTGGCGGCGGGGAGCGCGCACGCGCGCGCTTTCATGGTCGTCGGCGACGAGGGAACGCTGGCGCCGCTGGCGCCGGCTCTGTCGCTGCAGTTTTTTAGCAGCAAGAAAGCGCTGGCGGACGCGGTGATTGCAAAGGCAAAAGCGGATCGCGGCCAGCGCTTCTTCTTCCACGGCCAGTTCAACACCGGGCTGTGGCTGGCGCTGCTCTCAGGCGGCATTAAGCCCGCGCAGTTTAACTGGCACATCTGGGGCGCAGATCTGTATGAGATCTCCCGCGGGCTGAAGTTTCGCCTGTTTTATCCGCTGCGGCGGATGGCGCAGGGGCGCGTCGGCTGCGTTTTCGCCACCCGGGGCGATCTGAGCTATTTCTCGACCCGCCATCCCGGCCCGCGCGCGGAGCTGCTCTACTTCCCGACGCGGATGGATCCGGCGCTCAACACCATGCGCAGCGCGCCGCGCGAGGCGGGGCCGCTGACTATTCTGGTGGGCAACTCCGGCGACCGCAGCAACGAGCACATCGCCGCCCTGCGGGCCATCCATCAGCAGTTTGGCGATAGCGTCAACGTGGTGGTGCCGATGGGCTATCCGGATAATAACGACGCCTATATCAACGAGGTCAGCGCGGCGGGCGCCGCGCTGTTCAGCGCCCAGCGCCTGCAGGTCCTGCGCGACAGGCTGGCCTTCGACGACTATCTGGCCCTGCTGCGGCGCTGCGATTTAGGCTATTTCCTGTTTCCGCGCCAGCAGGGGATCGGTACGCTGTGTCTGCTCATCCAGGCGGGCATTCCCTGCGTCCTCAACCGCGAGAACCCGTTCTGGCAGGATATGGCCGAGCAGCACATACCGGTGCTGTTCAGCGGCGATCCGCTTGATGAACAGACGGTCCGGGAGGCGCAGCGGCAGCTGGCGGAAGTGGATAAAACCCGCATCGCCTTTTTCCGGCCAAACTATCTGCAGCCCTGGCACCGGGCGCTGCGCATTGCTGCAGGGGAGGCACAATGAGCCTGATGCAGTTTACCGGCCTGCTGGTGGTCTGGCTGTTTGCCTCGCTGTTTATCGCCACCCTGACGTACCTTGAGTTTCGCCGGGTGCGCTTTAACTTTAACGTCTTCTTCTCGCTGCTTTTTCTGCTGACCTTCTTCTTCGGCTTTCCGCTGTCGATGACGCTGGTGTTCCGCTTCAACGTCGGCATTGCGCCGCCGGAGATCCTGCTGCAGGCCCAGCTGTTCGCCGCCTGCTTTTACGCCGTCTATTACGTGACTTACAAAACCCGGCTGCGCCGCAGCGGCGTACCGGGCGCGCGCAGGCCGCTGTTTACCATTAACCGCGTTGAGGCCCACCTGACCTGGGGGATCCTGGCGCTGGTGGCCCTGCTGTGCGTCGGCATCTTTTTTATGCACAACGGCTTCCTGCTGTTCAAGCTGCACTCCTACAGCCAGATCTTCTCAAGCCAGGTTTCCGGCGTGGCGCTCAAGCGCTTCTTCTACTTCTTTATCCCGGCGATGCTGGTGGTCTACTTCCTGCGCCAGGACAGCAAGGCGTGGATCTTCTTCCTGGTCAGCACCGTGGCCTTTGGTCTGCTGACCTACGTCATCGTCGGCGGCACCCGGGCCAATATCATCATCGCCTTCGCCATTTTTCTGTTTATCGGCATTATCCGCGGCTGGATCTCGCTGTGGATGCTGGCGGCGGCGGGCGTGCTGGGTATCGTCGGGATGTTCTGGCTGGCGCTCAAGCGCTACGGCATGAACGTCAGCGGCGACGAGGCGTTTTACACCTTCCTCTATCTCACACGCGATACCTTCTCGCCGTGGGAAAACCTTGCCCTGCTGCTGCAGAACTATGACAAGATTGATTTCCAGGGGCTGGCGCCGATCGTCCGCGACTTCTACGTCTTTATTCCGGGCTGGCTGTGGCACGATCGGCCGTCGATGGTGCTCAATACCGCCAACTACTTTACCTGGGAGGTCCTCAACAACCACTCGGGGCTGGCGATTTCGCCAACGCTTATCGGTTCGCTGGTGGTGATGGGCGGCCTGTGGTTTATCCCGCTCGGCGCGGTGGCGGTCGGCCTTATCATTAAGTGGTTTGACTGGCTTTATCTGCAGGGCCTGCAGGAGACGAACCGCTATAAAGCGGCGATTCTGCACAGCTTCTGCTTTGGTGCGATTTTTAACATGATCGTCCTGGCGCGCGAAGGACTCGACGCTTTCGTGTCGCGGGTGGTCTTTTTTATGGCGATTTTCGGGCTCTGCCTGCTGCTCGCCAAATTGCTTTACTGGCTGCTTGATGCGGCCGGGCTTATTCATCAGCGCCCGGACGCGCTGCGGCAACCTCTGGTCTGACGGGAACAAACATGACAGAACCAACCGCTGCCCCGCTGTACAGCATACGCGGGCTGCAGCTTATTGGCTGGCGGGATATGCAGCATGCGCTGGATTATCTTTTCGCCGGCGGTGAAATAAGGCAGGGCACGCTGGTGGCAATCAATGCCGAAAAGGTGCTCACCGCTGAAGATAATCCCGAGGTCCGGGCCTTAATCAGCGACGCCGAGTTTAAATACGCCGACGGCATCAGCGTCGTGCGTTCTATTCGCAAAAAGTACCCGCAGGCCAACGTCTCCAGAGTGGCCGGCGCGGATCTGTGGGAGGCGCTGATGGCGCGCGCCGGCGAGGAGGGCACGCCGGTGTTTCTGATCGGCGGTAAAGCCGAGGTCATGGCGCAAACCGTGAAGCAGCTGCGCGCGCGCTGGAACGTGAATATCGTCGGCAGCCAGGACGGCTATTTTGCGCCGCAGGCGCGCGAGGCCCTGTTCGAACAGGTCCGGCAGAGCGGAGCGAAAATCGTGACCGTGGCGATGGGCTCGCCGAAGCAGGAGATACTGATGCGCGACTGCCGCCGGGTGCACCCCGACGCGCTGTATATGGGCGTCGGCGGCACCTACGACGTCTTTACCGGCCACGTAAAGCGCGCGCCGCGGGTGTGGCAAAATCTCGGGCTGGAGTGGCTGTACCGCCTGCTGTCGCAGCCGAGCCGGATTTCCCGACAGCTGCGCCTGCTGCGCTATCTTCGCTGGCACTACACGGCGAAACTCTGATCTTCCCGGCATATTGCGCAGCAAATGCGCAATATGATCGCGGAATTAATACATCATTTGCCATTTATCAAAAATTGATAAACCATTCGCATCCTTAATAACCTGCCTGTCTTAAAAACAGGCGGTGATGGGTATTCCATTATGTTCATAACAATAACCGGCCCTGACCGGAACGTTGCAAACACATGAGGTTCTATGGCTGAAAAACAACCGGCGCTTCAGCGAGGTCTGGAAGCGCGACACATTGAGCTTATCGCTCTCGGCGGCACTATTGGCGTTGGCCTGTTTATGGGATCGGCGAGCACGCTGAAGTGGGCGGGGCCGTCGGTACTGCTGGCCTACATCATTGCCGGGCTGTTCGTCTTCTTCATCATGCGATCGATGGGCGAAATGCTCTTCCTGGAGCCGGTGACTGGTTCATTTGCGGTCTACGCGCACCGCTACATGAGTCCCTTCTTTGGCTATCTGACGGCCTGGTCCTACTGGTTTATGTGGATGGCCGTCGGTATCTCTGAGATAACCGCCATTGGCGTCTACGTCCAGTTCTGGTTCCCGGAGATGGTGCAGTGGGTGCCGGCGCTGATTGCCGTCGGGCTGGTGGCGCTGGCGAACCTGGCGGCGGTGCGCCTGTACGGCGAGCTGGAGTTCTGGTTTGCGATGATCAAGGTCACCACCATCATTGTGATGATCGTGATCGGCCTCGGGGTGATTTTCTTCGGCTTTGGCAACGGCGGCCACGCTATCGGCTTCGATAACCTCACCGCGCACGGCGGCTTCTTTGCCGGCGGCTGGAAGGGCTTTCTGACGGCGCTGTGCATCGTGGTGGCGTCCTATCAGGGCGTTGAGCTTATCGGCATTACCGCCGGTGAGGCGAAAAACCCGCAGGTCACGCTGCGCAGCGCGGTGGGCAAGGTGCTGTGGCGGATCCTGATTTTCTACGTCGGCGCGATCTTCGTTATCGTCACCATCTTCCCGTGGAATGAGATAGGCAGCAACGGCAGCCCCTTCGTGCTGACCTTTGCCAAAATCGGCATCACCGCCGCGGCCGGTATCATCAACTTTGTGGTGCTGACCGCCGCCCTCTCCGGCTGCAACAGCGGAATGTACAGCTGCGGACGTATGCTCTACGCGCTGGCGAAAAACCGCCAGCTGCCGCGGGCGATGGCGAAGGTTTCCCGCCACGGCGTGCCGGTGATGGGCGTGGCGGTCTCCATCGCCATTCTGCTGGTGGGCTCCTGCCTCAACTATATTATTCCCAATCCGCAGCGGGTGTTTGTCTATGTCTACAGCGCCAGCGTGCTGCCGGGCATGGTGCCGTGGTTCGTGATTTTGATTAGCCAGCTGCGCTTTCGCGAAACCCACAGGCAGGCGCTGGCCAGCCATCCGTTCCGCTCGGTGCTGTTTCCGTACGCCAACTGGCTGACGATGGCCTTTTTAGTTTGCGTTCTCATCGGCATGGGTATCAATGAGGATACGCGGATGTCGCTGTTTGTCGGCGTGATTTTCCTGGCGGCTGTGACGCTGCTGTACAAGGTATTTGGCCTGAGCAAACGCGCTGAGCAGGCGGGCTCGCAGCAATAAGCGACAAAACGCGCAAAGCATAACCAAACGCGCATATTCTTGAAAAAAGCACTAGACAGCGGGGCGTGACGTCCGTATTATCCACCCCCGCAACGGCGCTAAGCGCCCGTAGCTCAGCTGGATAGAGCGCTGCCCTCCGGAGGCAGAGGTCTCAGGTTCGAATCCTGTCGGGCGCACCATTTTACCCGGTGCTGGAGCTGCGGTGGCCTGTGAATTTGGCAGGGCCGCGTAAGTAAAGAATACAGTGGTGGCTATAGCTCAGTTGGTAGAGCCCTGGATTGTGATTCCAGTTGTCGTGGGTTCGAATCCCATTAGCCACCCCATTATTTAGAGTTTTGTGATATGCGAAGGTGGCGGAATTGGTAGACGCGCTAGCTTCAGGTGTTAGTGTCCTTACGGACGTGGGGGTTCAAGTCCCCCCCCTCGCACCACAACTCTCAATGAATTGAACGAAAAATTCAAAAAGCAGTATATCGGCGAGTAGCGCAGCTTGGTAGCGCAACTGGTTTGGGACCAGTGGGTCGGAGGTTCGAATCCTCTCTCGCCGACCAAATTTGAGCCCCGCTTTATGCGGGGTTTTTTCTATTCTGATTCTGCCTGTTTCCCGTTAATATATCGTATTGTCTCCGAACGACGACATCTCATGGATTCTTAAATCGCTTTAGCCGACGATTCTTATGTGTCGGAGTGGCGTAGCCTGTGCGATAATAACCCTGTAGATGCTCATTCCATCTCTTATGTTCGCGCAAGCCTCATAAACTCCGGAATGATGCAGAGCCATTTGCGGTGCTTATCGTCCACTGACAGATGTCGCTTCGGCCTCATCAGACACCATGGACATAACGTTGAGTGAAGCACCTTTTGTTGTCAAAACGACCTGTTTAACGCCTGCGCTGGCTTCAGCGCAGGCGTTTTTTTATGGATGGGCGAAAAGAAAAGGGCCGAACGGCCCTTTTTGTCAGGAAGGCGGGTTGTTTTTCAGCGTTAACAGCAGTCCGTCGCGGCGCATTGCGGCCGCCTCTTCCGGCTGTTTAAGCTTATCCAGCGCATCGGCAAGCCAGGCGTAGTCGAAGGCGTCGGGACGCTGCTTCAGCGCGGCGCGGAAGGCGACGGTGGCTTCGTGCCATTCGCCGTGCTTCATCAGCGACTGGCCCAGCGTGCTCCACAGCAGCGGGCGGTCGCCCACGCTCTTGAGCTGCTGGCGCAGCACCTTCTCCAGCTGTTCAGGATTGCTGGTTTTCAGCCGCGGGATGGGCAGCAGCAGGCGGTCGTCGTACTGGCGCTTGAGGCCGTCGATGATGATCTGCTGGGCGGTCTCGTGGTCGTTACACTCTATCAGATGGTCCGCCATTGCCACCTGCAGCGCTACCTGATGGCGGGTTTTGCGGCTCTGGGCTTTCCACCACTCGCCGAGTCCTTCGCTGCCCTGGTCGGCGCGCGCCTGATCCATCAGGCCAATCCACGCCTGCTGCTCCAGCGCGCTGCGGTGGGCTTCATCGCCGACGTTGGCTTTCGCCATTGACGGCAGGATCTCCAGCAGTGAGGACCAGGCGCCGGTGCGGATATAGGCCTGCTCCGCCAGGCGCAGCACTTCCGGATGGCGGGGCGCTATCTCCAGCAGGCGGTCGACGCCGTGGCGGGCGGCGTGATCTTCATTGCGGGCCAGCTGCAGGCGCACGCGGGTGATCTCGACCGGGATCGGATCGTCGCCAGCGGCTTCGGCAGCGCGCTCCAGGTGCTGGTTGGCGCGGATTTCGTCTCCGCGCTGCTGGGCGGCCTCGGCGGCCAGCAGGTAGTTGACGACCGGCTGCTCGGCGTGGTCGGCATTCTTCGACAGCAGTTTCTCCACCTGCTGATGGTCGCCTTCCGCCAGTTTAAGCAGCGCCTGTTCGGTCTGCTTGCGGGCGCGGCGGCGCTTGCGGCCGGTGAACCAGCCCCGGGTGCGGGCGCCGGTGTGGAAGATGCGGCGCAGCAGCCACTCAATGGCGAACAGCACCAGCATCGCGAGGATCAGCATGATCACCAGGTTGGTGACGCTGGTTTCAATATTGTAGTTGTCCGTCTGGATCAGGACGTAGCCCTGGTGGCCGGCCATCATTGGGCCAAACACAATCCCGGCGATCAGCAGCGCAAAGAGCAGTAAGACTTTTAACATGGTTTATTCTCCCTGCGCGGCGGCTGCGGGGGCGCTGCTGGCCTGCGTCGCCGCTGCCGGCTGCGCCAGCAGATTACGTACCCGGGTCTGCATCAGCTTCTCCAGAACCGGCTGGCTCTGCAGCGAATCCGGCACGTCCATATTGATGTTCTGCTGGCTCAGCTTATCCAGCGCATCCAGGAAGCCTTTGGTGGTCGCATCGTCAGTATCGTAGTAGGCGCGAACCCAGGTGGAGACATTATCCAGCGCCTGCTTGTAGGTCTCTTCCTGATGGCGCGGCACGGCCTGGGCGGCGACCAGCAGACGCGAACGGATGTTCTCGCGCAGATAGACGTCCTGGTTTGGCGCCAGCAGCGGCACCGCGGTCTCATCCCGGCGGCGGACAGTAATAAAGTTATCCATAAAGTTCTGCCAGCTCTTGCGCAGGTTGACCCGCCACTCGCTCAGGGAGCCGGAGAGTTCGGTGCCGTCGCTGTCCATCGGCGAGTCGTCGTCGTTATTGTCCGCCAGGCGCAGATTGTCTATCTGGTTGGAGAGCTGATTGACGTTAAGAATAATGCCGTCATAGTCCACCTGCGCGACGCCGGAGAGGGTGGTGATATCGTTGGCAATCGCGCGGCGGGCGCCAATGAGGCTGGGATCGTTCATATCCGCAAGGCTGGCATCGGCGCTTTTCAGCAGCGCGGCCGCGGTGGTCACGTCCTGATCGCTCCACAGCTTGCGCCCGGCGAGCTTAACCAGAAAATCGGCCTGCGCCAGCAGCCAGGTTTTGGCATCGCTGCCGGAGATGGTGGCGACTTTTTGCTGCAGTTCATCAAGCTGCTTTGCCTGCCCGGCCTGCAGCTGCTTTGCCGCCGCCAGCTGTTCAGACTGCTGTTTGATAACCGCTTCCAGCGCGGCCTTCTGCGACGCCTGCGCGTTTTGCAGGGCCGTCACCTGATTCACCAGCGCTTCGTTGGTCGAGCTTTGCGACGCGTCCTGCTTCTTCATCAGGCCATACATGCCCGCGCCGGCGGCCAGCGCGATAGCAATCGCAATGACGCTCAGCGTCAGGCTGGTCTTGTTGCCCTTCTGACTTTCAGCAGTGTGCGCCTGTGGAGCGGTGTCCACGGCATCCCTGGTCTCTTCAACCACGGCGGAGGTCTCTTTTTGTTCCGTCATTATGGCTTCCAGTTTTGAGAGTTATTGTAAAGCACGCAGCAGCGCATCGTTGTCCGCGCCATCGGCCACCCTGATGTTCCGCCAGCCCAGCTCCCGGGCCAGTTGTGCAAGTCGCTCGCTCACCACCAGCAGTTCGCAGCCCAGCAGCCAGCTGTCGCGATACCACTGCGGCGTCAGCGTCCAGAGCTGCTGCAGCATCTCCCCGCTGGTCACCACCAGCGTGGTCACGCCCCGGCGCTGCCAGCGCATTGCCTCTTCTGCACCGTCATAGTGACAGTTACAGCGTTGATAACATTCGCAAAACGTGACGTCTGCGCCACGCTGCGTAAGATTTTCGCCCAGCAGCTCGCGGCCGCCGTTGCCGCGCAGAATGAGTGCCTTTTTCCCGGCAATGTTTTGTAATTCAGGTAATTGTAGCAAGACTTCGCTGATTTCCCGATCCAGAGGATAGCGCACTTCTTTGCCGCTTACCTGATGCAGCGCCAGCGCCGTGGTTCGGCCTACGGAGAAGTAGTCGGGCAATGTGGGCCAGCTAAGCCCGTCCTGAGCGAGGCGGGCATTCGCGAACGCGACCGCGTGCTGCGACAGGGCGAAGAGCAGGCTACCCTCGCCGAGTGCCGCCAGATGGCCGCCCAGCGCGGAAAGTTCGCGGCCCGGCGAAAATTCGATGAGCGGAAAGCTCCAGGCCTCTCGCCCCAGCGCGCGCAGGCGGCTGACCAGATTTTCTCCCTGGGGAGAGGGGCGAGTGACCAGGATACTCATTCCGGCGCTTCTCCGCTGTAGACCTCGGTGAGGATTTCGCGGGCGCCGCCGTTAAGCAGCTCCTCCGCCAGCGAGACGCCCAGCGCCTGGGCCTGATCCACGGGGCCGCGGCGTTCGCCGCGCACGACGCGCTGTCCGTCCGGGGCGCCAACCAGCGCCCGCAGCCAGACGTCGCCGTCAATAAGCTCGGCATAGCTGCCGATAGGCACCTGGCAGCCGCCCTCCAGCCGCGTATTCATCGCCCGCTCGGCGGTCACCCGAACGGCGGTCTCCGGGTGATTGAGCGGCGCCAGCAGCGCCAGCGTGCGTTCGTCGTCCATGCGGCACTCGATGCCAACGGCGCCCTGGCCGACGGCGGGCAGCGACTGCTCGGGAGAGAGCGGCTGGCGAATGCGCGACTCAAGGCCCAGGCGCTGAAGCCCGGCGACCGCCAGGATAATGGCGTCGTATTCCCCGGCGTCCAGCTTGCCGAGCCGGGTGCCGACGTTGCCGCGCAGGGAGCGGATCACCAGGTCCGGCCGGCTGGCGGCGAGCTGGCACTGGCGGCGCAGGCTGGAGGTGCCGACGATGCTTCCGGCAGGCAGCGCGTCTATAGAGGCATAGTGATTAGAGACAAAGGCATCGCGCGGATCGCCGCGCTCGCAAATCACCGACAGGCCAAGCCCCTGCGGAAAGGCTACCGGCACGTCTTTCATTGAGTGCACGGCAATATCGGCGCGGCCTTCAAGCAGCGCCAGCTCAAGCTCTTTGACGAACAGGCCTTTACCGCCGACTTTCGCCAGCGGCGTATCAAGAATGACGTCGCCGCGCGTGACCATCGGCACCAGCTCCACCTGCAGCTGAGGATGATGGGCCTCAAGGCGCGCCTTAACGTAATGCGCCTGCCACAGCGCGAGCGGGCTTTGCCGGGTGGCAATTCGTAAAATTTTGTCTAACATGCGGGTACCGTATTTGTGGTCTGCTATTCATCCTAACATTGTTGCTATAAGGATGTTAGTTTTCACCTTTTTTCAGAAAATCAGAGGCCGCTGTGGCGAAAAATGTGCCACAGAAAGTGGGGCTTTCGATTGGTGCTAAACTGGTATGTAGTGCATCTTTCTTTACGGTCAAATAGTAAGGTGTTAAATTGATCACGTTTTAAACCGTTTGTTGCCCCTCGTCAGCGACGCTACCGGCAACATCCGGAAGCGGTTCTTGTTGAAATACTAAAAACCCTGCCTCCGAAGGTCTGACACCTCTCCGGGACTGCCGGGTTTGAACATCAGGCGATATGTCTTGTACCTCTATATTGAGACACTAAAACAGAGACTGGATGCCATTAATCAACTGCGCGTGGATCGTGCGCTAGCTGCCATGGGACCCGCTTTTCAGCAGGTCTACAGTCTTCTGCCGACGTTACTACATTATCATCATCCGCTGATGCCGGGTTACCTTGAAGGTAACGTTCCCAAGGGCATCTGCCTCTACACGCCTGATGAAACCCAGCGCCATTACCTTGATGAACTTGAGCTGCACCGCGGCCTGCTGGTGCAGGAGGCCCCTGCGGGCGAGCTGCCGATCACCGGCATCTATTCGATGGGCAGCACCTCGTCCGTTGGCCAGAGCTGCTCGTCTGACCTGGATATCTGGGTCTGCCACCAGGCGTGGCTGGATAACGAAGAGCGCCAGCTGCTGCAGCGCAAGTGCAGCCTGCTTGAGAGCTGGGCCGCCTCGCTCGGCGTCGAGGTGAGCTTCTTCCTGATCGACGAAAACCGTTTTCGCCTTAACGCCAGCGGTAGCCTGGGCGGCGAAGACTGCGGCTCGACCCAACATATTCTTCTGCTGGATGAGTTCTACCGCACCGCCGTGCGCATGGCCGGCAAGCGCATCCTGTGGAACATGGTGCCCTCCGAAGAAGAGGAGCACTATGACGATTACGTCATGACGCTCTACGCCCAGGGCGTGCTGACGCCCAATGAGTGGCTGGATCTCGGCGGCTTAAGCTCGCTGTCGGCGGAAGAGTATTTCGGCGCCAGCCTGTGGCAGCTCTACAAGAGCATCGACTCGCCGTATAAGGCGGTGCTGAAAACGCTGCTGCTGGAAGCCTACTCCTGGGAGTATCCGAACACCCGCCTGCTGGCGAAAGACATTAAGCAGCGGCTGCACGACGGCGAAATCGTCTCCTTCGGTCTCGATCCCTACTGCATGATGCTGGAGCGGGTAACCCACTACCTGAAGGCCATTAATGATGACACCCGGCTGGATCTGGTTCGCCGCTGCTTTTATCTCAAAGTGTGCGAAAAGCTCAGCCGCGAGCGCGCCTGCGTCGGCTGGCGCCGAGAGGTGCTGAGCCAGCTGGTGAAAGAGTGGGGCTGGAGCGAAGAGCGTCTCACCATGCTCGATAACCGCGCCAACTGGAAAATCGACCAGGTTCGCGAAGCGCATAACGAGCTGCTCGACGCGATGATGCAGACCTACCGCAACCTGATCCGCTTTGCCCGCCGCAACAATCTCAGCGTCTCCGCCAGCCCGCAGGATATTGGCGTGCTGACCCGCAAGCTGTACGCGGCCTTTGAAGCGCTGCCGGGGAAAGTGACGCTGGTCAATCCGCAGATTTCGCCGGACCTTTCTGAGCCGAACCTGACCTTTATTCACGTGCCGCCGGGCCGCGCCAACCGCACCGGCTGGTATCTGTACAATCGCGCGCCGAACATGGACTCGATCGTCAGCCACCAGCCGCTGGAATATAACCGTTACCTCAATAAGCTGGTGGCCTGGGCCTGGTTTAACGGCCTGCTGACGTCGCGCACCCGCCTGTTTATTAAGGGCAACGGCGTGGTTGATTTAGCCAAGCTGCAGGAGATGGTGGCCGACGTGTCGCACCACTTCCCGCTGCGCCTGCCGGCGCCGACGCCGAAGGCGCTATACAGCCCGTGCGAAATCCGCCACCTGGCGATTATCGTCAACCTCGAATACGATCCGACCGCCGCGTTCCGCAATCAGGTGGTCCATTTCGACTTCCGCAAGCTGGACGTCTTCAGCTTCGGCGAAGAGCAGAACTGCCTGGTGGGCAGCGTCGATCTGCTGTACCGCAACTCGTGGAACGAGGTGCGTACGCTGCACTTCAACGGCGAGCAGGCGATGATCGAGGCGCTGAAGACCATTCTCGGCAAGATGCATCAGGACGCCGCGCCGCCGGACAGCGTGGAGGTGTTCTGCTATAGCCAGCACCTGCGCGGCCTGATCCGCACCCGCGTACAGCAGCTGGTCTCCGAATGCATTGAGCTACGTCTCTCCAGCACCCGCCAGGAAACGGGCCGCTTTAAGGCGCTGCGCGTGGCGGGCCAGACCTGGGGACTGTTCTTTGAACGCCTCAGCGTCTCGGTGCAGAAGCTGGAAAACGCCATTGAGTTTTACGGCGCTATCTCCCACAACAAGCTGCACGGGCGTTCGGTGCAGGTTGAGACGAACCACGTCAAGCTGCCGGCGGTGGTGGACGGTTTCGCCAGCGAGGGGATTATTCAGTTCTTCTTTGAAGACAGCACCAATGACAACGGCTTCAACATCTATATCCTTGATGAGAGCAACCGGGCCGAGGTGTATCACCACTGCGAGGGCAGTAAAGAGGAGCTGGTGCGCGACGTCAGCCGCTTCTACTCCTCATCGCACGACCGCTTTACCTACGGTTCGAGTTTTATCAACTTCAACCTGCCGCAGTTCTACCAGATTGTGCAGGTGGATAATCGCCAACAGGTCATCCCGTTCCGCACCCAGATAGCCGCCGCGACGCCGGCCAATCAGGATGCGGCGCCGCTGCTGCAGCAGTATTTCTCTTAGCGTCGGCGCGTAATCAGCGAAAGGCAATCGTCTCGCCGGACTGGTGCGAGGCCGCCTGCGCCAGCAGATCCCAGAACGTTTCGCCGCTGCGATCGCATACCCATTCGCCCTCTTTGAGGTCAAAGTGGTAGCCGCCCTGGCGAGTGGCCAGCCATACCTGGTGCAGCGGCTCCTGGCGGTTAATAATAATCTTGCTGCCGTTCTCAAAGCTCAGGGTGAGCACGCCGCCGTTGATCTCGCAGTCGATATCGCTGTCGCCGTCCCAGGCATCGATGCGTTCTTCAATAGTGAGCCACAGGGCGTCGGCAAGGCGATGAAATTCACTGTCGTTCATTTTTGTTTCCCGTTATCTACGTGATGATGCCAGTATATCTGTAAACGCTTGCTTTTACGTCTTCTCCTGCGATGATAGAAAGCAGAAAGCATCTACTACAGGCTACTTTAGAATGAAGAACATGTTGCGACCGCTGGTACTGTTAACTGCCCTTATGACGCTGGCAGGCTGCGGCCTGAAAGGCCCTCTCTATTTTCCGCCCGCGGATAAAACCGCGCCGCCGCCGACCAAACCGGTGAAGAACGATATCGAGACCTCATCGCCCACGCGTAACGATCGCGGCGATAACGGCGGCCCGTCGCAGGTTGACTATTAACGGCCCATTCTGAATCCGCACGACTGGAGCGAAAAATGCAGTTCTCTAAAATGCACGGCCTGGGTAATGATTTTATGGTCGTCGATGCGGTAACGCAGAATGTGTTCTTTTCTCCGGAACTGATCCGCCGCCTGGCGGACAGGCACAACGGCGTTGGTTTCGATCAGATGCTGGTGGTCGAACCGCCCTACGATCCGGATCTTGATTTCCACTACCGGATCTTCAACGCCGACGGCAGCGAGGTTAACCAGTGCGGCAACGGCGCGCGCTGCTTCGCCCGCTTTGTCCGCCTCAAGGGGCTGACCAACAAGCGGGATATCCGGGTCAGTACCGCCAACGGGCGCATGGTGCTGAGCGTGACCGACAACGATCTGGTGCGCGTCAATATGGGCGAACCCAATTTTGAACCGTCCCGGGTGCCGTTTCGCGCCAACAAAGCGGAAAAGACCTATATTATGCGCGCCGCGGAGCAGACAGTATTGTGCGGCGTCGTCTCGATGGGCAACCCGCACTGCGTCATCCAGGTGGATGACGTGGCAACCGCCGCGGTGGAAACATTAGGCCCGGTGCTGGAGAGCCACGAACGCTTTCCGGAGCGCGCCAATATCGGCTTTATGCAGGTGGTGAAGCAGGATCATATCCGCCTGCGGGTGTACGAGCGCGGCGCCGGGGAGACCCAGGCCTGCGGCAGCGGCGCCTGCGCGGCGGTGGCGATCGGCATCCAGCAGGGGCTGCTCGGCGAAGAGGTACGCGTGGAGTTACCGGGCGGTCGGCTGGATATCGCCTGGAAAGGTCCGGGCCAGCCGCTGTTTATGACCGGCCCGGCGGCACACGTCTACGACGGATTTATTCACTTATGAAACAGACAGGGGAAGAGCTGCAGGAGCAGAGCGCCGCGCTGGACGACCGCGCGGTGGTGGACTACCTGCTGCAACATCCTGAATTCTTCATCCGCAACGCCGCTGCCGTCGAGCAGATGCGCGTTCCGCATCCGGTGCGCGGCACCGTGTCGCTGGTTGAGTGGCACATGGCGCGGGCCAGAAACCACATCAATGTTCTCGAAGAGAACATCTCTCTGCTGATGGAGCAGGCGAGCGCCAACGAAGCGCTGTTCTACCGGCTGCTGCAGCTGCAGACCCGGCTGGCGGCGGCGGAAAGCCTTGACGATCTGCTCAACCGCTTCCACCGCTGGGCGCGGGATTTAGGCCTGGCGGGCGCCACGGTGCGGCTGTTTGCCGACCGCTGGCGCATCGGGGCTCCATCGAAATTTACCCAGCTCGCCCTCGCAAGGCAGGCGTTTGAGCCCATTCGCATTCAGCGCCTTGGCCAGAAGCGCCACTATCTCGGCTCCCTGAACGGCCCCGAGCTGCTGGTGGTGATGCCGGAGGCAAAAGCCATCGGCTCGGTGGCGATGTCGATGCTCGGCAGCGACGGCGATCTCGGGGTGGTGCTGTTCAGCAGCCGCGATGCCCATCACTATCAGCCCGGCCAGGGGACGCACCTGCTGGAGGAGATCTCCCTGCTGCTCCCCGGTTTGCTGGAGCGCTGGATAGCGCGCGCATGACCCCCTCACCGCTGGCCGGCGACACCGAACGGTTTCTGCGCTATCTGAGCGTTGAGCGCCAGCTCAGCCCGATAACGCTGCTCAACTACCGGCGCCAGCTTGAGGCCATCATCACGCTTGCCGACGAGGCGAAAATTCAGCGCTGGCAGCAGTGCGATGCCGCCGTCGTGCGCGGCTTTGCCGTGCGCAGCCGCCGCAAAGGGCTCGGCCCGGCAAGCCTGGCGCTGCGCCTTTCGGCCCTGCGCAGCTTTTTTGACTGGCTGGTGGGCCAGGGCGAACTGCAGGCCAATCCGGCAAAGGCGGTCTCCGCGCCAAAAGCGCCGCGCCATCTGCCGAAAAATATCGATGTCGATGACGTTAACCGCCTGCTGGATATCGATCTTAACGATCCGCTGGCGGTGCGCGACCGGGCAATGCTCGAAGTGATGTACGGCGCCGGGCTGCGTCTGTCCGAGCTGGTGAACCTCGATATTAAGCATCTCGACCTGGAGTCCGGCGAAGTGTGGGTGATGGGCAAAGGCAGCAAAGAGCGCCGCCTGCCCGTGGGCCGCAGCGCCGTTGCGTGGCTGGAGCACTGGCTCGATCTGCGCGGCCTGTTCGGCGCCGAAGAGGACGCCCTGTTTCTGTCGAAGCTCGGCAAGCGCATTTCGGCGCGCAACGTGCAAAAGCGCTTCGCTGAATGGGGCATTAAGCAGGGCCTCAACAGCCACGTCCATCCCCACAAGCTGCGCCACTCGTTTGCCACCCACATGCTGGAGTCGAGCGGCGATCTGCGCGGCGTGCAGGAGCTGCTGGGCCACGCCAACCTCTCCACCACCCAAATCTATACCCATCTCGACTTTCAACATCTCGCCTCGGTGTACGACGCAGCGCATCCGCGGGCTAAACGGGGGAAATAATGCGTTTCTATCGTCCACTCGGCCACATTTCTGCACTGACCTTCGACCTTGACGACACCCTTTATGATAACCGGCCGGTGATCCGCCGCACCGAGCAGGAGTCGCTGGCCTTTATCCGCGGCTACCACCCGGCGCTGAGCGCCCTTGAGAGCAGCGATTTCCAGCAGCTTCGCCAGGCGCTGCGCCAGGCGGAGCCGGACATTTATCACGATGTCACCGAATGGCGCCGCCGGGCGCTGGAGCTGGGGATGCTCAACGCCGGTCTCTCCGCCGATGAGGCGCGGGCCGGGGCCGATGCGGCGATGGAGCACTTCGCCAAATGGCGCAGCGCCATCGACGTGCCGCAGGAGACCCACGACACGCTGGCCGCACTTGCCAAAAAGTGGCCGCTGGTGGCGATCACCAACGGCAACGCGCAGCCGGCGCTGTGCGGCCTCGACGGCTACTTCAGCTTCGTGCTGCGCGCCGGCCCGGACGGCCGCGCCAAGCCGTTTCACGATATGTATCACCTTGCCGCAGAGCGCCTGAATCTGCCGCTGGGCGAGATCCTGCACGTCGGCGACGACCTGACCACCGACGTGGCGGGCGCCATCCGCTGCGGCGTACAGGCCTGCTGGATCAACCCCTATGAGGCCGACTTAATGCAGGCCGATGACGCCCGCCTGCTGCCGCATATCGAAATTTCGCGGTTGGCATCCCTCACCGCGCTGATATAATCACCAGCAGTATTGTATAAATTTCCAGTATGTTCGCCGGATAACGCCCGGCGGGCTGCTTACTATCCGGCGGTGCCCATGGACGTTTCTTACCTTCTCGACAGCCTTAATGACAAACAGCGCGAAGCCGTGGCGGCGGATCGTACCAATATGCTGGTGCTGGCCGGGGCGGGAAGCGGCAAGACGCGCGTGCTGGTACACCGCATCGCGTGGCTGATGACGGTGGAGAACTGCTCGCCGTACTCGATTATGGCGGTGACCTTTACCAACAAAGCGGCGGCGGAGATGCGCCACCGCATCGGTCAGCTGATGGGCACCACCCAGGGCGGGATGTGGGTCGGCACCTTCCACGGGCTGGCGCACCGCCTGCTGCGCGCCCACCACCTCGATGCCAACCTGCCGCAGGATTTTCAGATCCTCGACAGCGAAGATCAGCTGCGGCTGCTCAAGCGCTTGATCAAGGCGATGAACCTCGATGAGAAGCAGTGGCCGCCGCGCCAGGCGATGTGGTACATCAACGGCCAGAAGGACGAAGGTATTCGCCCCCACCAGGTGCAGAGCTACGGCAACCCGGTGGAGCAGACCTGGCAGAAGGTGTATCAGGCCTACCAGGAGGCCTGCGACCGCGCGGGCCTGGTAGACTTTGCCGAGCTGCTGCTGCGCGCCCACGAACTGTGGCTCAACAAGCCGCACATCCTGCAGCACTACCGCGAGCGCTTTACCAACATTCTGGTGGACGAGTTCCAGGATACTAACAACATCCAGTACGCCTGGATCCGCCTGCTGGCGGGCGATACCGGTAAGGTAATGATTGTCGGCGACGACGACCAGTCCATTTACGGCTGGCGCGGCGCGCAGGTTGAAAACATTCAGCGCTTCCTCAAAGATTTCCCCGGCGCGCAGACTATCCGCCTGGAGCAGAACTACCGCTCGACCAGCAATATCCTCAGCGCCGCCAACGCCCTGATCGAAAACAACAGCGGCCGTCTGGGTAAAAAGCTGTGGACCGACGGCGCCGACGGGGAGCCTATCTCTCTCTACTGCGCCTTTAACGATCTTGATGAGGCCCGCTTCGTGGTTAACCGCATCAAGACCTGGCAGGACAACGGCGGGGCGCTGGAGCAGTGCGCCATTCTTTACCGCAGCAACGCCCAGTCCCGCGTGCTGGAAGAGGCGCTGCTGCAGGCCAGTATGCCCTACCGCATCTACGGCGGGATGCGCTTCTTCGAGCGCCAGGAAATTAAGGACGCGCTCTCCTACCTGCGGCTGATCGCCAACCGCAATGACGACGCCGCCTTTGAGCGCGTGGTCAATACGCCGACCCGCGGTATCGGCGACCGCACTCTCGACGTGGTGCGCCAGACCTCCCGCGACCGTCAGCTGACGCTGTGGCAGGCGTGCCGGGCGCTGCTAAAAGATAAAGTGCTGGCCGGCCGCGCCGCGGGCGCGCTGCAGCGCTTTATGGAGCTGATTGAGGCTCTGGCGCAGGAGACCGCCGAGATGCCGCTGCACGTCCAGACCGACCGGGTGATTAACGACTCCGGTCTGCGGGCGATGTACGAGCAGGAGAAGGGCGAGAAGGGCCAGACCCGCATTGAGAACTTAGAGGAGCTGGTCACGGCCACCCGCCAGTTCAGCTACAACGAAGAAGATGAAGACCTGATGCCGCTGCAGGCGTTCCTCTCCCACGCCGCGCTGGAGGCGGGCGAAGGCCAGGCGGATACCTGGCAGGATGCGGTGCAGCTGATGACCCTGCACTCGGCGAAGGGGCTGGAGTTTCCGCAGGTATTTATCGTCGGCGTCGAAGAGGGCATGTTCCCGAGCCAGATGTCGCTGGATGAAGGCGGCCGCCTGGAGGAGGAGCGCCGCCTGGCCTACGTCGGCGTCACCCGCGCGATGCAGAAGCTGACCCTGACCTACGCCGAGACTCGCCGCCTGTACGGTAAAGAGGTCTACCACCGTCCGTCGCGCTTTATCGGCGAGCTGCCGGAGGCCTGCGTCGAAGAGGTGCGCCTGCGCGCCACCGTCAGCCGCCCGGTAAACCATCAGCGGATGGGGACCCCGGTGGCGGAAAACGACACCGGCTACAAGCTCGGTCAGCGTGTGCGCCACCCGAAATTTGGCGAAGGCACTATCGTCAACCTGGAGGGCAGCGGCGAGCACAGCCGCCTGCAGGTGGCGTTTCAGGGGCAGGGCATCAAATGGCTGGTGGCCGCCTATGCGCGGCTCGAAATCGCATAACCGACAGAAAAATATAATATTTTTGCAATAACCTGCTAGTATTAAAGGCCAGAGGACAAGAAATATCCACTGGCGCTTCGCTGCGTGTTGACGCTGCATTTAGGCTGGCGTAACATGCGCGCACGATTACGCTAAGAGGACTGATACCTTGGACACACCCAGTAGATGCTGGCTCAACTTCCTGCAATCCAGGAACAACTCCTAAGGCTATCACCTTCCGCTGATGGCCTTAGAGGTTGTCAGCGACCCGTTCTATCCCCGTCGCTTCTGAGTCAGGCTTAATGGTCTGAAACACCATTTGTTTCTGTGTGCCCAACGTACTGTCCAATAAATTTTTGCATTGGGAGTCCCGGTCATGCTGAGCGCATTTCAACTGGAAAATAATCGTTTAACGCGTCTTGAGTCGGACGACATCGAGCATCTCGCCAGCTCCGTCTGGGTGGATCTCGTTGAGCCGGACGATGAGGAGCGTAGCCGCGTACAGACAGAGCTGGGTCAGAACCTGGCCACGCGGCCAGAGCTTGAAGATATCGAGGCGTCGGCCCGCTTCTTCGAAGACGAAGACGGCCTGCACATTCACTCCTTCTTCTTCTTCGAAGACGCCGAGGATCACGCCGGCAACTCTACCGTGGCGTTTACCATCCGCGAAGGTCGCCTGTTTACCCTGCGCGAGCGCGAACTGCCGGCCTTTCGCCTCTACCGCATGCGCGCGCGTAACCAGGAGATGGTGGACGGCAACGCCTACGAGCTGCTGCTGGATCTGTTTGAAACCAAAATTGAGCAGCTGGCGGACGAGATCGAAAACATCTACAGCGCGCTGGAGCGCCTGAGCCGCGTCATCATGGAAGGTCAGCAGGGGGATGAATATGACGAAGGTCTGTCAAAGCTGGCGGAGCTTGAGGATATCGGCTGGAAGGTGCGCCTGTGTCTGATGGATACCCAGCGCGCGCTGAACTTCCTCGTGCGCAAGGCGCGCCTGCCGGTAGGCCAGCTGGAGCAGGCCCGCGAGATCCTGCGCGATATTGAATCCCTGCTGCCGCACAACGAATCGCTGTTTCAGAAAGTTAACTTCCTGATGCAGGCGGCGATGGGCTTTATCAACATCGAGCAGAACCGAATCATCAAGATCTTCTCGGTGGTGTCGGTGGTGTTCCTGCCGCCGACGCTGGTGGCCTCCAGCTACGGGATGAACTTCGAGTTTATGCCCGAGCTGCACCTGAGCTTCGGCTATCCTGCGGCCATCGTGGTGATGATCCTCGCCGGGCTGGCGCCGTATCTCTACTTCAAGCGCAAGAACTGGCTGTAAACAAGGTTTGCCGCCATGCGCAGCGCCTGGCGGCAAAGCACGCTTCAGAACCTCGGCGTGCGGCGCACGGTGTAGACCGCATCGGCAACGAAAATCGCCAGCGCCAGCCAGATAAAGCCAAAGGTGACCATCTTATCCGGGCCGGGCACTTCGCCGTAGAACAGTACCGCCAGCAGGAACATCAGCGTCGGGCCGATGTACTGGAAAAAGCCCAGCGTTGACAGGCGCAGCTTAGTTGCCGCGCCGGTGAAGCACAGCAGCGGCACCGTGGTGACCACACCCGCGGCAATCAGCAGCAGGTTCAGCGACCAGGGATTATTGCCCAGGTGGCTGGTCGGGCTGTCGGCAATGCCGAACAGGTAGATGGCCGCTACCGGCAGCAGCCACAGGGTTTCGAACAGCATCCCGGTCTGGGCATCGACGGCGATTTTTTTACGCAGCAGGCCGTAAAAGGCGAAGCTGAAGGCCAGTCCGAGGCCGATAATCGGCAGCGATCCGAACGTCCAGAGCTGGACCAGTACCCCGCAGACGGCGAGAAAGACCGCCAGCCACTGCATGCGGCGAAAGCGCTCGCCGAGAAAAATCATCCCCAGCACGATATTCACCAGCGGGTTAATAAAGTAGCCGAGGCTTGCCTCCAGCATATGGTGGTTATTGACCGCCCAGATAAACAGCAGCCAGTTGCCGCCGACCAGTACCGCGGTGAGCGCCAGCAGCAGGATCTTTTTCGGCGTCTGGCACAGCCGCCGGATGCCGCTCCACTGGCGGCTGGCGGAGATCAGCACAATCATAAAGAAGAACGACCAGATGATGCGGTGGGTAATAATTTCGTCAGCCGGAACGTAATCGATAAATTTAAAATAGGCGGGCGCAATGCCCCAAATAAAATAAGCGGCGAGGGCGAGCAGCACGCCCTGCCGCGTCTGTTTTGCATCCATTACTTCAATCCATTGCCTGAAAGTAAGTCAATACTAGCCGATTTGCCTGCCTCAACCCACCATGTAGGTAGCGGTTGCGCTGGCGATATAGACCTGTTCTTCGTTGTGCAGCTCAACCCTGGCGACCGCCACTTTATTGCCCGCCCGCAGCAGGCTGCTGGAGCAGGTAAAGCGGTTGCCGCGCCCCGGACGCAGATAGTCCACCCGCAGGTCAATGGTGCCCATGCGCGACAGACGCTGGCGCAGTTCATCTTCGTTAATGGTGTCGTGGCGGGTCAGCGTGCTGCCGACGCAGACCAGCCCGGCGGCAACGTCCAGCGCAGAGGCGAGCACCCCGCCGTGGAGAATGCTCTGCGCCCAGTTGCCGACCATCATTGGCTGGTTATTGAAGCTGAGCTGGGCAAAGGCTTTTTCGTAGCGTTCAAGCTCCAGGCCCAGCGCGCGATTGAACGGCATATGGTAGACAAAAATCTCGCCGACCAGCTTCAGGGCTTCCTCAGCGGTTAACTCTTTAGACATCGCACACATCCGGGTGGTTAATAAAATGTTGATTTTATGCCGATGAAGTGTTCATTTCTACTTTTCAGAAAGGTTAACTGCGTAATTGTTATCCGATTATGTAAAATGCCAGCGAGAAAATTAATTATTTGAAACTTTTTTGTTCAGGAGAACACCATTGATGCGAACCGGTCCGGGTTGGTTACTGGCTGCCGCCGCGCTGCCTTTTTTTGCCTGCGCGCAGGAAGCGACAATAGACAAGGTGCATGATACCCCGGCCGTGCGCGGCAGCATCATCGCCAACATGCTGCAGGAGCATGATAATCCCTTTACGCTCTATCCTTATGAGAGCAACTATTTACTCTATACCTATACCAGCGATCTGAATAAAAAGGCCATTGAGAGCTACAACTGGTCTGATAATGCCAATAAGGATGAGGTCAAATTCCAGCTGAGTCTGGCCTTCCCGCTGTGGCGCGGCATTCTGGGCGACAACTCGCTGCTCGGGGCCTCCTATACGCAGCGATCCTGGTGGCAGCTGTCAAACACCGGCGAGTCGGCGCCGTTTCGCGAAACTAACTACGAGCCGCAGCTGTTCCTCGGCTTTGCCACCGACTACAGCGTCGGCGACTGGACCCTGCGCGACGCCGAGTTTGGCTACAACCACCAGTCCAACGGCCGCTCTGACCCGACCTCCCGCAGCTGGAACCGCCTCTATTCCCGCCTGATGGCGCAGAACGGCAACTGGCTGGTGGAGGTGAAGCCATGGTACGTCATCGGCGACACCAGTGATAACAAGAACATCACCAAGTATATGGGCTACTATCAGCTGAAAATTGGTTATCAGCTGGGTGAAGCGGTGCTCAGTGCTAAAGGCCAGTACAACTGGAACACCGGCTACGGCGGCGCGGAGCTTGGCGTGAGCTATCCGATCACCAAACACGTGCGCTTCTACACCCAGGTCTATAGCGGTTACGGCGAGTCGCTGATCGATTACGATTTCAACCAGACCCGCGTCGGCATGGGCGTGATGCTTAACGATCTGTTCTGACGGGTTTTCTGGAAGCGCGCTCGACAACCGGCAAATGAATTTGCCGAAAACATTGCACTCTTGCTCTCAGGCGCTGAAAATAGCGCCTGTTTTTATTTACAGCAGGGGTGAACGTGGCGCAGGCGGAAGTAATGAATCAGGTATCGCTGGCAAAGCAGGTGTTGCAGGAAACGTTCGGCTACCAGCAGTTCCGCCCCGGTCAGGAAACGATCATCGAGACCGTGCTGGAGGGCCGCGATTGCCTGGTGGTAATGCCCACCGGCGGCGGCAAGTCGCTGTGCTACCAGATCCCCGCGCTGGTGATGGACGGCCTGACGGTGGTCGTTTCACCGCTGATTTCGCTGATGAAGGACCAGGTCGACCAGCTGCTCGCCAACGGCGTGGCGGCGGCCTGCCTCAACTCGACCCAGAGCCGGGAGCAGCAGCAGGAGGTGATGGCGGGCTGCCGCACCGGCAAAGTGCGCCTGCTCTACATCGCGCCCGAGCGCCTGATGCTCGACAACTTCCTCGATAACCTCAGCCACTGGAATCCGGCGATGGTGGCGGTGGACGAGGCGCACTGTATCTCCCAGTGGGGCCACGATTTCCGCCCGGAATATGCCGCCCTCGGCCAGCTGCGCCAGCGCTTCCCCGCCGTGCCGTTTATGGCGCTGACCGCCACCGCCGATGACGCCACCCGCAGCGACATCGTGCGCCTGCTCGGCCTGCACGATCCGCTGATCCAGATAAGCAGCTTCGACCGGCCCAATATCCGCTACATGCTGATGGAAAAGTTCAAGCCGCTCGACCAGCTGATGCGCTACGTGCAGGACCAGCGCGGTAAATCCGGCATCATCTACTGCAACAGCCGCTCGAAGGTGGAGGACACCGCCGCCCGCCTGCAGAGCCGGGGCATCAGCGCCGGCGCCTATCACGCCGGGCTGGAGAACAGCGTCCGCGCCGAAGTGCAGGAAAAATTCCAGCGCGACGATCTGCAGATCGTGGTGGCCACGGTGGCCTTCGGCATGGGCATCAACAAGCCCAACGTGCGCTTCGTGGTGCACTTCGACATCCCGCGCAATATCGAATCCTACTATCAGGAGACCGGCCGCGCCGGGCGCGACGGCCTGCCCGCTGAGGCGATGCTGTTTTACGATCCGGCGGATATGGCGTGGCTGCGGCGCTGCCTGGAGGAGAAGCCGCCGGGCCAGCTGCAGGATATCGAGCGCCACAAGCTCAACGCGATGGGCGCCTTTGCCGAGGCGCAGACCTGCCGCCGCCTCGTGCTGCTGAACTATTTCGGCGAGGGGCGCCAGGCCCCCTGCGGCAACTGCGATATCTGCCTCGATCCGCCGCGGCAGTACGATGCGCTGGAGGAGGCCCGCAAGGCGCTCTCCACCATCTACCGCGTTAATCAGCGCTTCGGCATGGGCTACGTGGTGGAGGTCCTGCGCGGCGCCAACAACCAGCGCATCCGCGAAATGGGCCACGACAAGCTGCCGGTATACGGCATTGGCCGCGATCGGAGCCACGAGCACTGGGTCAGCGTCATTCGCCAGCTGATCCACCTCGGCTTCGCCACCCAGAACATCGCCCGCCACTCCGCGCTGCAGCTTACCGAAGCCGCACGGCCGGTGCTGCGCGGCGAGGTGCCCCTGCAGCTGGCGGTGCCGCGCGTGCAGGCCCTCAAGCCCAGAGTCAGCCAGAAATCCTACGGCGGCAACTATGACCGCCGGCTGTTCGCCAAGCTGCGCAAGCTGCGTAAAGCCATTGCCGATGAAGAGAACATTCCGCCCTACGTGGTGTTCAACGACGCGACGCTGATTGAGATGGCCGAGCAGGTCCCCACTAGCCCCGGCGAGATGCTCAGCGTCAACGGTGTTGGCGTGCGCAAGCTGGAGCGCTTCGGCCAGGAATTTCTGGCGCTGATCCGCGCCCACGCGGACGGCGACGACGAGGAGTAGTCAGCCCGACAAAAAAGTGCCAGGATGATGGCTTACTGAACTCTTTTCCTGCGAGTCTTCTATGCTGATGCTGTTTCTCACCGTGGCCGCCGTGCACCTGATTGCGCTGGTCAGCCCCGGCCCGGATTTCTTCTTCGTATCGCAAACCGCCGTTAGCCGCTCGCGCAAAGAGGCGATGATGGGCGTGCTGGGGATCACCTGCGGGGTGATGGTCTGGGCGGGCGTTGCCCTGCTGGGCCTGCACCTGATCATCGAGAAAATGGCCTGGCTGCACAACATCATCATGGTCGGCGGCGGCCTGTACCTGTGCTGGATGGGCTATCAGATGCTGCGCGGGGCGCTGAAGAAGCGCGAAACCACGGCCGCGGCGCCGCAGGTGGAGCTGGCGCAGAGCGGCAAAAGCTTTCTTAAGGGCCTGCTGACCAATCTCGCCAATCCAAAGGCGATTATTTACTTCGGCTCAGTGTTCTCGCTGTTTGTCGGCGATAGCGTCGGCAGCGGCGCGCGCTGGGGCATCTTCCTGCTGATCGTCATCGAAACCCTCGCCTGGTTTACCGTCGTGGCGAGCCTGTTTGCGCTACCGGCGATGCGCAGCGGCTACCAGCGGGCGGCGAAGTGGATCGACGGCGTGGCCGGCACCCTGTTTGCCGGCTTCGGCATCCACCTGATTATCTCCCGCTGATCAGGCGTGGCGCGCCGATGCCAGCAGCGCGCCCACCAGCATAAACAGCGATCCAAACGTCTTGTTCAGGGCCTTCATCTGGCGCGGGCCTTTGATCCATCCGGCTATGCGCTGCGCCAGGGTGGCGTAGCCGATCATTACGATGATATCCACCACGATGGTCGTCGTACCGAGCACCGCGTACTGCATCACCTGCGGCTGATTTGGAATGATGAACTGCGGAAACAGCGCGGCGAGAAAGACGATGCTCTTCGGATTGGTGAGGTTCACAAATACCGCCCGCTTAAACAGGTGTCCGCGGTGCTGCACCTTCGCCGCCGTATTGAGATCGATTGCCCCGGCGGCGCGCCATTGCTGAATGCCCAGCCAGATAAGATAGGCGGCGCCGGCCCACTTCAGCACCTCAAACGCCAGCAGCGAGCGGGAGAACAGCGTGCCCAGCCCGACGCCCACCAGCACGATATGGATAGCCAGCCCGGTCTGCAGCCCGGCAATCGACGCCGCCGCTCCGCGATAGCCGTAGCTGATGGAGGTGGTCATGGTATTAATCGCGCCGGAGCCCGGCGAGAGGCTGAGAATAATGGACGTCAGCAGATAGGCGAACCACCACTCAAAGGTCATCAGAATCTCCCTGGTTGTCTGTTTTTATGCCACAATACGCTATTGTGCAGGCGAAGTGATTGTCCTGTTAAAAATGACGATTTTCAGCGGTTAACTGGGGTTTAAGCCCGATGTTTCGGCAGCAAATGGACTGGAAGACAAGAGAAAACGCGTTTGCCGCTTTTACCACCGGCCCGCTGAACGATTTCTGGCGCCGGCGCGAAGAGGGCGTTATGCCCGGCGTGGACGGCGTTCCGATCCGCTTTATCCGCTTTCGCGCGCCCGAACATGATCGCGTCATCGTGGTCAGTCCCGGGCGCATTGAGGCCTACGTTAAGTACGCCGAGCTGGCATTTGACCTGTTCTACAGCGGCTTTGATGTGCTGGTCATTGACCACCGCGGCCAGGGGCTCTCCGGGCGCATGCTCGAAGACAGCCACCGGGGGCACGTAGAAAAATTCAGCGACTATGTCGACGACCTCGACGCCTTCTGGCAGCAGGAGGTGGCAAGCGGCCCGTGGCGCAGACGCTATATTCTGGCCCATTCGATGGGCGGCGCTATCGCCACGCTCTTTTTGCAGCGCCACCCCGGCGCCTGCGACGCCATCGCCCTCTGCGCGCCGATGTTCGGCATTATCATTCGCCTGCCCGACTGGATGGTGCGCCAACTGCTCGACTGGTCCGAGGGCCACCAGCGCATTCGCGAAAGCTACGCGATGGGCACCGGGCGCTGGCATCCGCTGCCGTTTGGCCTCAACGTGCTGACCCACAGCCGGGGCCGCTACCGGCGCAACCTCGGCTTCTATGCCGATAACCCCGATCTGCGCGTCGGCGGCCCGACCTGGCACTGGGTGCGCGAAAGCGTGCTGGCCGGGGAGCAGGTGCTGGCCGGCGCGGCGGAGGAGAAAACGCCGACTCTGCTGATTCAGGCGGAGGATGAGCGGGTGGTGGATAATCGCGCCCACGACCGCTATTGTGAAATACGCGCCGCGGCGGGGCACCCCTGCGAGGGCGGCCATCCGCTGGTCATTGAAGGCGCCTACCATGAGATCCTTTTTGAAAAGGACACCCTGCGCTCAGTCGCGCTACACGCCATCGTCGATTTTTTTCATCGGCATGATTAATCCGGCCCCGGGCCGCTTTTACTGAAAGGTTGAACTATGTACCAGGTTGTCGCGTCTGATTTAGACGGCACGCTCCTCAGTCCCGATCACAGTCTGTCCCCCTACGCCAAAGAGACCCTGAAGCTGCTGACGGAGCAGGGCGTTAATTTTGTGTTTGCCACCGGACGTCACCATATCGACGTCGGACAGATCCGCGACGGGCTGGGCATCAGGGCCTATATGATCACTTCCAACGGCGCGCGGGTGCACGATCTGGAGGGCAACCTGGTGTTTGCCCACAACCTCGATCGCGATATCGCCGCCGATCTGTTCGGCGTAGTGAATGACAATCCCGATATCGTGACCAACGTCTACCGCAACGACGACTGGTTTATGAACCGGCCCCGTCCGGAAGAGATGCGCTTTTTCAAAGAGGCGGTATTTAATTACGCCCTGTTTGAGCCGGGCCTGCTGGAGCCGGAAGGCATCAGCAAAGTGTTCTTCATCGCCCAGACCCACGACGTGCTGCTGCCGCTGGAGCAGGCGATCAACGCCCGCTGGGGCGATCGGGTGAACGTCAGCTTCTCGACGCTGACCTGTCTTGAAGTGATGGCCGGCGGGGTATCAAAAGGCCACGCCCTGGAGGCGGTGGCGAAGAAGATGGGCTATTCGCTTGCGGACTGTATTGCTTTTGGCGACGGCATGAACGACGCCGAGATGCTGTCGATGGCCGGCAAGGGCTGCATTATGCAAGGCGCCCACCAGCGCCTGAAGGACCTGCACCCCGAGCTGGAAGTGATCGGCTCCAACGCCGATGACGCCGTGCCGCACTACCTGCGCAGGCTTTATCTGCATCAGGCGTAGCGTTTCTCGCTCTTCTCAATGAAAGCCCTGCCCGGCAGGGCCTTACCGTATAACCATCCCTGCGCATATTTCACGCCGTGCTCCCGCAGCCAGTGATGCTGCGCCCGGGTCTCCACGCCCTCGGCCAGCGGCTCCAGCGACAGCGAGCGCGCCAGGGCGACGATCTGCGGTAGCAGGCTTCTGTCAGGTAAAGGCTCTACCAGCGCGCGGTCTATTTTCAGGACGTCAAAGGTGAGCGCCTGCAGGTAGCTGAAGTTGGCGTAGCCGCTGCCGAAATCATCAAGGTAGATCGGATGCCCGGCGGCGCGGTACTGGCCGACGATCGGCGCGATCGCCTGCGGATCGATAGCGCTGTTCTCGGTCATCTCCAGCGCTATCTGCTGCGGTTCCACGCCGTACTGCCGGCAGCGCAGGTTGAGATGCTCCAGCAGAACGGTATTGAGGAAATCTTCCGGCTCAAGATTGATCGACAGGCGCATCGCCGGATGCTGGTGCAGCCACTCGCCGAGATCGGCGAACGCCAGCGCCGTCACCCGGTGTGTGATACGGCTCAGCAGCCCCGCGCGGCGGGCCTGGGGGAGAAAGCTGTCCGGCAGCAGCAGGCTGCCGTCCGGCTGCGGCCAGCGGATCAGCGCTTCCGCTCCGGCGACCCGCCCGCTCTCAACCTCCACGATCGGTTGATACCACACCACCAACTGGTGCCGATCCAGCGCCGCGCTCAGCGCGTCTGCCGACGGTAGCGCGGCAGACGTATTACGTTCCATTACGATAAATCCCTGTCAAAGGTTGAGGTTAAAGGATTCTCGCGCGACGCCGGGCGGGCGCATAGCGCTGGCGGATCAATTCTTGCCAGGAAAGTGCTCATTCAGTTGCCTGGTATTTGTTCAGCTGTCAACCTTGCTCTTCGCTACAATGGCGGACTGCTAATTTTCGGGATACTTATTGTGCCGTTACTGATCGTCACTACCCTGCTGTGGGCCTTCTCGTTCAGCCTGTTTGGCGAGTACCTTGCCGGACACGTGGACAGCTATTTCGCCGTGCTGGCGCGCGTCGGCCTGGCGGCGCTGGTTTTTCTGCCGTTTTTACGCACCCGCGGCCACGATATCAAAACTGTTGGCCTCTATATGCTGGTGGGGGCGATGCAGCTCGGCGTGATGTACATGCTGAGCTTCCGCGCCTATCTCTATCTGACGGTCTCCGAACTGCTGCTGTTCACTGTGCTGACGCCGCTCTACATTACCCTGATTTACGATCTGATGAGCCGGCGGCGCCTGCGCTGGGGCTATGCCTTCAGCGCCCTGCTGGCGGTGATTGGCGCCGGGATCATTCGCTATGACCAGGTCACCGACCACTTCTGGACCGGTCTGCTGCTGGTTCAGCTCTCCAATATTAGCTTCGCCATCGGCATGGTGGGCTACAAGCGGCTGATGGAGACCCGGCCAATGCCCCAGCACAACGCCTTCGCCTGGTTCTATCTCGGGGCGCTGGTCGTGGCGTTTATCGGCTGGGCGGCGCTCGGCGACGCGCACAAGATGCCGGAAACGGCGCTGCAGTGGGGAATTCTGGTATTCCTTGGCGTGGTCGCCTCGGGGCTGGGATACTTTATGTGGAACTACGGCGCTACGCAGGTGGACGCCGGGACGCTGGGCATAATGAACAATATGCACGTCCCGGCCGGACTGCTGGTTAACTTCGCCATCTGGCACCGGCCGCCGCACTGGCCGAGCTTTATCATTGGTGCCCTGGTGATCCTGGCGTCCCTGTGGGTCCATCGACGCTGGGTCGCTCCGCGCTGCGCACAAACGGCAGATGATCGCAGGCGTGGTTCCGCGCTGAGCGAATAAACGCCTCAACGACCGGCTGACGCTGCTCGCCGTCGCGCACGGCGGCGTACAGCCGGCTCCACAGCCCCTCGCCGAGGGTTTTGGTGACGACCAGCCCCTGACGCTCAAAACTCTCCACCACCCAGTGCGGCAGGGCGGCGGTGCCCATGCGCGCCGCCACCATCTGGATCAGCAGCAGCGTGTTATCGACGTTTTTCAGCGACGGGCTGATGCCGGCGGGCTGCAGGAAGTGGCGCCAGATATCCAGCCGCTGGCGCTGCACCGGATAGATAAGCAGCGTCTCACTGGCTAAATCCTCCGGCGTGATGCGCGCCTTGGCCGCCAGAGGATGGTCCGGGGCCAGCACCAGGCGCACCTCATAATCAAACATCGGCGAATAATGCAGGCTGCTGCGCGGCAGAATATCCGAGGTCAGCACGATATCCAGCTCTCCCTGCTGCAGCGCGGGCTGCGGATCGAAGGTCACGCCCGATTTAAAATCCATCTCCACCTGCGGCCAGTGGCCGCGAAAGTTCTCCAGCGCCGGGGTCAGCCACTGAATGCAGCTGTGGCATTCGATGGCGATGCGCAGGCTGGCCTGCTGCGGCTCATTGCAGGCCTGCAGCGCGCTGCTGATTTGCGGCAGCACCTGATTGGCGAGCTGCAGCAGGATCTCGCCCTGCGGCGTGAAGCGCAGCGGCTGGCTTTTACGCACGAACAGCCGGAAGCCAAGGCGCTGTTCCAGATCGCTGAACTGGTGCGAGAGCGCGGACTGGGTCTGGTGCAGCACGGTCGCCGCCGCCGCCAGCGACCCGCTGTTCCGTAATGCCTGCAGCGTTTTCAGGTGTTTAATCTCGATCATGAAAGTCCTTCACTTCGGCATGAGTAATTTGCGCTTGAGGAAGATACAGTACTTGCGAATTATGGATGTGTAAACATCTGGACGGCTAAATTCGTCGTCTTTCGTGCCGCTGCCGCGTTGTCTGCGCTAGCCCACACCGGTCACTTACTTCAGTAAGCTCCCGGCGATGGACTACCTTGCCGCCTTGCCGCAACACGAAATCCAGAGAATTTCATTAAGGAGAGGCAACCATGACCATTATTACTCACACCCTCGGATTTCCCCGCGTTGGCCTGCGTCGCGAACTGAAGAAAGCGCAGGAGAGCTACTGGGCGGGCAACAGCAGCCTGGACGACCTGCTGGCCGTTGGCCGCGAACTGCGCGCCCGCCACTGGGCGCAGCAGAAGCAGGCGGGCGTTGACCTGCTGCCGGTGGGCGATTTTGCCTGGTACGATCATGTTTTGACCACCAGCCTGCTGCTCGGCAACGTGCCGGCGCGTCATCAGAATCAGGATGGATCGGTGGATATCGATACCCTGTTCCGCATTGGCCGGGGCCGGGCGCCGACCGGCGAGCCGGCGGCGGCGGCGGAAATGACCAAGTGGTTTAACACCAACTATCACTACATGGTGCCGGAGTTTACCCGCGGCCAGCAGTTCCGCCTGACCTGGACGCAGCTGCTGGAGGAGGTCGACGAGGCGCTGGCGCTGGGCCACCGGGTGAAGCCGGTGCTGCTGGGGCCGGTCACCTATCTGTGGCTCGGTAAGGTGAAGGGCGAGGCGTTTGACCGTCTCAGCCTGCTGAACGATATTCTGCCGGTGTACCAGCAGGTGCTGGGCGAGCTGGCGCAGCGCGGCATTGAGTGGGTGCAGATTGACGAGCCGGCGCTGGTGCTGGAGCTGCCGCAGGCGTGGCTGGACGCCTTCAAACCGGCGTACGACGCCCTGCAGGGCCATGTTAAGCTGCTGCTGACCACCTACTTTGAGGGCATCAGCGCAAACCTGGATACCATCACCGCCCTGCCGGTGCAGGGTCTGCACGTCGATCTGGTGCACGGCAAAGACAGCGTGGCCGAACTGCACCGGCGCCTGCCCGAAGGCTGGCTGCTCTCCGCCGGGCTGATTAACGGCCGCAACGTCTGGCGCGCCGATCTGAGCGACAAGTACGCCCAGGTGCAGGCGCTTGTCGGCCAACGCGAACTTTGGGTGGCCTCCTCCTGCTCCCTGCTGCACAGCCCTATCGATCTGAGCGTCGAGACCCGGCTGGATGAAGAAGTTAAAAGCTGGTTCGCCTTCGCCCTGCAGAAGTGCCGCGAGCTGGCGCTGCTGCGCGATGCCCTGAACGGCGGCGGCACCGCCGCTATCGATGAGTGGAGCGCGCCGATCCGCGCCCGCCGCCATTCCGCGCGGGTACACAACGCGGCGGTTGAGCAGCGACTGGCGGCGATTACCGCCCGCGACAGCCAGCGGGCCAGCGATTATCAGACCCGCGCCGTGGCCCAGCGCGCGCGCTTTAATCTGCCCGCGTGGCCGACCACGACCATCGGCTCGTTCCCGCAGACCACCGAAATTCGCGGCCTGCGCCTCGAATTCAAAAAAGGGCTGCTGGACGGCGGCAGCTACCGCACCGGCATTGCGGAGCATATTAAGCAGGCTATCGCCGAGCAGGAGCGCCTCGGCCTCGACGTGCTGGTGCACGGCGAAGCGGAGCGCAACGACATGGTGGAGTACTTCGGCGAGCACCTCGACGGCTTCGTCTTTACCCAGAACGGCTGGGTACAGAGCTACGGCTCGCGCTGCGTGAAGCCGCCGGTGGTGATTGGCGACATCAGCCGTCCGCAGGCGATCACCGTTGAGTGGGCGAAATACGCCCAGTCGCTCACCGATAAGCCGGTGAAAGGCATGCTGACCGGGCCGGTGACCATCCTCTGCTGGTCGTTCCCGCGCGAAGATGTCTCACGGGAAACCATCGCGAAGCAGATAGCGCTGGCGCTGCGCGATGAAGTGGCGGATCTGGAAGCCGCCGGTATCGGCATCATCCAGATTGACGAACCGGCCCTGCGCGAAGGGCTGCCGCTCAAGCGCAGCGACTGGGACGCGTACCTGGCGTGGGGCGTGGAGGCATTTCGCATTAATGCAGCCGTGGCGAAGGATGAGACGCAGATCCACACCCACATGTGCTACTGCGAGTTTAACGACATCATGGACGCGATCGCCGCGCTGGACGCCGACGTGATCACCATCGAAACCTCGCGTTCCGACATGGAGCTGCTGGAGTCCTTCGAGGAGTTCGACTATCCCAACGAAATTGGGCCCGGCGTGTACGATATCCACTCGCCGAACGTGCCGAGCGTAGCGTGGATTGAAGATCTGCTGAAGAAGGCGGCCCGACGTATTCCGGCCGAGAGGCTGTGGGTCAACCCGGACTGCGGCCTGAAGACCCGCGGCTGGCCGGAGACCCGCGCGGCGCTGGCCAATATGGTGAAGGCGGCGCAGAACCTGCGCGAGGCGTAACGCTCTGCCCGGTGGGGGATACTGCCTGCTGACTCACATATTCAGCCTGTCCTTGCGAAGCGTCGGGGAATACGTGCTAGTCTGCGGGCGTTAAAACTGGATTGTTATCGTCGGCGGTACGCCGATGAGCAAAACCTGAGTGGGCCAGCCGCATAAACGCGGCGGGCGCGCTCGGGTTTTTTTGTTTTTATTCCCCATCAATCTGCAAGGAGCATGCTGATGAAGAAAACGCGATTTATCGCCAACGCCATAACGCTCGCCCTGGCTATCCCCTTTACCGCCCTGGCCGCCGACCAGCCAACGCTCGGCGCACGCGGTAGCGATATCATTAAGCAGGGCAGCCTCACGTTTAAAGATCTCGACAAGGACGGTGCCCTGACGCCGTATGAAGACTGGCGCCTGACGCCGAGGGAGCGGGCAGAAGATCTGGTATCGCGGATGACTATCGCGGAGAAGGCCGGAGTGATGATGCACGGTTCGGCGCCCGCGCCCGGCAGCGTTATCGGCCGGGGAGAGGTCTACGATCTGCCCGCCGTCAGGGCAATGATTGTTGACGATAAAGTGAATACCTTTATTACTCGCCTGACCACCTCGCCCGCCTCGCTGGCGGAGCAAAATAACCAGCTGCAGGCGATCGCAGAAAAAACCCGGCTGGGCATCCCGGTGACGATCAGCCTCGATCCCCGCAATACCTACGAGTACGGGGCGAACGCCGATAGCGACGGTTTTTCAAAATGGCCGGAAGCGCTGGGTATCGCCGCTATCGGCGATGAGGCCCGCACCGTACGCTATGCGGATATTATCCGCCAGGAGTACCGGGCGCTCGGTATCACCCAGGCGCTGTCGCCGATGGCGGATATTGCCTCCGAACCGCGCTGGTCGCGGGTTACCGGCACCTTTGGCGACGATCCCGAACTGATTAAGCGCATGGTGCGCGGCTATATTACCGGCATGCAGAACGGGAGAGCCGGGCTCAATGCCGACAGCGTGAGCGCGGTGGTTAAGCACTGGGTTGGCTACGGCGCCGCTGAAAAGGGCTACGACAGCCACAACAGCTACGGTAAATATGCCGATTTCACCGACCGCGGCCTCGACGACCACATACTGCCCTTTACCGGCGCCTTTGAGGCGAACGTCGCGGGGGTGATGCCCACCTACTCGATCCTTAAGGATCTCAAGCATAACGGCGTTGAGGTAGAACAGGTCGGCGGCGGCTTCAACAGCTTCCTGCTGCAGGATCTGCTGCGGGAAAAATATCATTACAGGGGGGTGATCATCAGCGACTGGCTGATCACCGACGACTGTAACGAGAAGTGCATTAATGGTCATCCTGCGGGCGAAGAGCCGGATCCCAGCAGCTTAGGAATGCCGTGGGGCGTTGAGAAGCTCAGCAAAGTCGAGCGCTTTGCTAAAGCGCTCGATGCCGGTATTGACCAGTTCGGCGGCGTGGCGGACAGCGCGCTGGTGGTGCAGGCGGTGACGGAAGGGCGCATTAAAGAAGCGCGGCTGGATGAATCCGCGGTGCGCATCCTCGAACAGAAGTTTGCCCTCAGCCTGTTTGAGAACCCGTACGTCGATCCGGCGGCGGCGGCAAAAACGCTGCCCAACGCCGGCTGGCAGGCGGAGGCGGACAGGGCCCAGCGCGACGCGCTGGTGCTGCTGGAGAAAAAGGCGCCGCTGCTGCCGCTGAAGAAGGGGCAGAAGGTCTGGCTGCACAACATCAGCCCGGCGGCGGCTCAGGAGGCGGGCTTCATCGTGGTGGACAAACCGGAAGCGGCGGACGTGGCGCTGGTGCGGGCGGTTGCGCCCTACGAGCAGCCGCATAAGAACTACTTCTTCGGCGCCCAGTATCACGAAGGCTCGCTGGCGTTCAGCGACGATAATCCCGATCTGCAGGCGGTACGCGCCGCCGGAAAGACGCCGGTTATCGCCACCGTCTGGCTCGACCGGCCTGCGGTACTGACGCCGATTGCCGGGAAAGCCTCGGTGCTGATCGGCAACTTTGGCGTCAGCGATGCGGTGCTGTTCGGCGCGCTTACCGACGGAAAGCCCTTTACGGCGAAGCTGCCGTTTGAACTGCCGGCGTCGATGGCGAGCGTGCTGAAGCAGCATCCGGCTACGCCGCAGGACAGCGCCAACCCGCTGTATCCGACCGGATACGGCTTACGCTAAGCAGAAGGCCCGGCGAACGGGCGTTCGCCGGGCTGGAGAGCATTACGACGTCTTCTTACCGCCGTACTGTGCAAACCACGCCAGCATGCGCTGCCAGCCGTCTTTGGCTGACTCCTCGTGGTAGCTTGGGCGGTAGTCGGCGTTAAACGCGTGTCCGGCTTCCGGATAGACAATGATTTCGGCGCTGGCGTTGGCCGCCCTGAGCGCCTGGCGCATAGTCTCGACGCTCTCCAGCGGGATGCCGGTATCCTGGGCGCCGTACAGCCCGAGCACCGGGGCGTTGAGATCGACGGCGACATCCACCGGATGCTTCGGCGTATTCAGCGTTTTGTCGCCGACCAGTTTGCCGTACCAGGCGACCGCGGCCTTGAGCTGCGGATTATGGGCAGCGTACAGCCACGCAATGCGTCCGCCCCAGCAAAAGCCGGTTACCATCAGGCGATGGGCGTCGCCGCCGTTGCGCGATGCCCAGCTGGCGACGTGGTCAAGATCGGCAAGTACCTGCGAATCGGGCACTTTACTTACCAGTCCGCTCAGCAGGGTGGGGATATCGGCATAGTCATTGGGATCGCCCTGGCGGAAGTAGAGCTCCGGCGCAATCGCCAGATAACCTTCGTTCGCCAGCCGGCGGCAGACGTCGCGAATGTGCTCATGGACGCCGAAAATTTCCTGGATAACGATGACCACGGGCAGCGGCCCGTCGGCATTTTTCGGCCGTGCGTGCCAGGCAGGCATGCTCTCTCCCCGGGTCGGGACAGAGGTTTCGCCGGTCAGAAGCTCCCCGGCGGAGGTCTGTACAGGCGTGGTGGCGTGGGGTGCAGCTGCAGGTGCAAATCCGGTTTTTTCAGTCATGGTATTCTCCGTACCGGTGATTTAGCGCAAAGATAACTATAGACCGCAGATCAAACACCCACAGTGGCAGAAAAGGGCTATTTTAACTACGGCGGAGGATGCTATCGGTTATTAGTGTGATTTACATCACCTTAACAATGGAAATCAATGCAATAATTTTTTCTCACAGTGATGGCTGTCACTAAAACTGGCCATTCGCTCCGGTAAAGTGCCACTTTGCTTCTGCTGACAACTGGACCCAGAGAGGAGTTTTTATGTCTACGTCTGATGTTTTTCATCTCGGCCTCACCAAAGCTGATTTACAGGGGGCCACGCTCGCTATCGTCCCGGGCGATCCGCAGCGTGTGGAAAAGATCGCCGCGCTGATGGATAAGCCGGTTAAGCTGGCATCGCATCGCGAATTCACCTCCTGGCGCGCAGAGCTGGACGGCAAAGCGGTTATCATCTGCTCCACCGGCATTGGCGGCCCGTCGACCTCCATCGCCGTCGAAGAGCTGGCGCAGCTCGGCATTCGTACCTTCCTGCGCGTGGGCACCACCGGCGCTATCCAGCCGCATATCAACGTGGGAGACGTGCTGGTAACCACCGCCTCCGTGCGCCTCGACGGCGCCAGCCTGCACTTTGCGCCGATGGAGTTCCCGGCTGTCGCGGACTTTACCTGCACCACCGCGCTGGTCGAGGCGGCAAAATCCGTCGGCGCCACCACCCACATCGGCGTGACCGCCTCCTCCGACACCTTCTATCCGGGCCAGGAGCGCTATGACACCTTCTCCGGCCGGGTAGTGCGCAGCTTCAAAGGCTCCATGGCTGAGTGGCAGGCAATGGGCGTCATGAACTACGAAATGGAGTCGGCTACGCTGCTGACCATGTGCGCCAGCCAGGGGCTGCGCGCGGGGATGGTGGCGGGCGTCATCGTCAACCGCACCCAGCAGGAGATCCCGAACGCGGAAACCATGAAGCAGACCGAAAGCCATGCGGTAAAAATCGTCGTCGAGGCGGCGCGGCGTCTGCTGTAGTTTTTTCGTATCTCTTCGCAAAATTTTCATAAACCCTGTTCGCGCAGGGTTTTTTGTAGGTCAACCCTTTCCGGACGGGTAGAACTTATTAACCTGGTTGTGACATAAACCTTTTAGGTTAATAGTGAGGGAGAAAAAAACACCTCATACCCGACTGCATATCGTTAAGCTGATGGTGTCTCAGGGTAAATTGAGGGTAACTGCAAACGCTTTCGACGGTGCCGCCTTACTCGGGTTTAGCTTTCCCTTAGCCGTCAGTATTGCCAGTCTTATCAACTCCCTGAAACCTTATGACTTTTATAAAAGCAGGACTGCTTATCACGATCGCACAATCTGGCATGATGTTTATCGCGTTGGCCGGCATCAGCGACAAATCTATTTGAAGCTGATTGTGCAGGGGGATGTACTCATTGTGTCCCTGAAGGAGCGATAACCATGAAATGCCCTTTTTGCGGCAGCAGCGTTCTGAAGACGGAAACCAGAGATGTTATCCGCGCGTACAAAGATCAGAACACCACAATTTATGCGTTAACAGGCGATTTCTGCGACGCCTGCGGTGAAATTTTGCTCGACGGCGAGGAGGGAGACAGATATGCCCGCCATATGCACGACTTTCGGAAAAGCGTAAATGCCAGCGAAGTCGATCCGGCATTTATTGCGGCAGTACGTCGACGCTTAAATCTCGACCAGCGTCAGGCGGCGGAGTTCTTCGGTGGGGGCGTAAACGCATTTAGCCGCTATGAAACAGGTAAGGTCGCGCCGCCGCGGCCGCTGGTACTACTGTTTAAAGACTTTGATAAACATCCCGAACTTTTTGATGAGCTCAGGCAGGCGTGATACTTTCCTGCTGGACATTCATACAGTTCCCTCTATCCTGTGCCGATAAGCCGTTGATGCAGGAGGTAGGGTGGACATCTCTCTGATAATAAGCGCCGCCGTGGCGCTGCTGGTCGGAGCCGCGTTCGGCTGGCTGGCGACCAAATCTCACGCCGACAGGCTGCGGGCCGACTTTACCGAGGAGCGCCACGATCTGGAGATCGCGCTCAATACCGCCGAGCAGCAGCTGGCGCAGAACGGCCACTGGCGCGAGGAGTGCGACCTGCTGAACAACGAACTGCGCAGCCTGCGGGAGATTAACACCTCGCTGGAGGCCGACCTGCGCGAGGTGACGACCCGTCTGGAGTCGACGCAGCTGCACGCGGAGGACAAGATCCGCCAGATGGTCAGCAGCGAACAGCGCCTCACCGAGCAGTTTGAAAACCTCGCCAACCGCATCTTTGAGCACAGCAACCGCCGGGTCGATGAGCAGAATCGCCAGAGCCTGCACGGCCTGCTGACGCCGCTGCGCGAACAGCTCGACGGCTTTCGCCGCCAGGTGCAGGAGAGCTTCGGCCAGGAGGCGCGGGAGCGCCACACCCTGGCCCACGAAATTCGCAATCTCCAGCAGCTTAATGCGCAGATGGCCCAGGAGGCCGTTAACCTGACCAAAGCCCTGAAAGGTGACAATAAAACCCAGGGCAACTGGGGCGAGGTGGTGCTGACCCGGGTGCTGGAAGCCTCCGGCCTGCGCGAAGGCCACGAATACCAGACCCAGGTCAGCATTGAAACCGACGCCCGCTCGCGGATGCAGCCCGACGTCATCGTCCGCCTGCCGCAGGGGAAAGACGTGGTGATTGACGCCAAGATGACCCTCGTGGCCTACGAGCGCTACTTCAACGCCGACGAGGAGTACGTACGCGAGGCCGCCCTGCAGGAGCATATCGCCTCGGTGCGCAACCACATTCGCCTGCTGGGACGCAAAGACTACCAGCAGCTGCCGGGCCTGCGGTCGCTGGACTACGTGCTGATGTTTATTCCGGTCGAGCCGGCGTTTCTGCTGGCCATCGACCGCCAGCCGGAGCTTATCACCGAGGCGCTGAAGAACAACATCATGCTGGTCAGCCCGACTACGCTGCTGGTGGCGCTGCGCACCATCGCTAACCTGTGGCGCTACGAGCACCAGAGCCGCAACGCCCAGCAGATAGCCGACAGGGCGAGCCGCCTGTACGACAAGATGCGCCTGTTCGTCGACGACATGAGCGCCGTCGGTCAGGGGCTGAATAAGGCCCAGGAGAGCTACCGTCAGGCGATGAAAAAGCTCGCCTCGGGCCGGGGCAACCTGCTGGCGCAGGCGGAGTCCTTTCGCGAGCTTGGCGTCGAGGTCAAGCGCGACATTAACCCGGAGCTGGTGGAGCAGGCTACTGCTCCGGAGTCCGACGCTATCGCCGAGGGGTCTGCAGAGGACCCGCAAAGCAGCGCTCAGCACGCTTGAACCATAGGGGAAACGGCCGCAGTCTGTTACACTCGGGGAACATTCGCGGAACAATTTTCAACAGGCGGGCTTGAGATGGCTGAAGATTCACAGGACACGACGCACTTTGGTTTCCAGACGGTAGCTAAAGCGCAGAAGGCGGACATGGTGGCGCATGTATTCCACTCTGTCGCCGCAAAATATGACGTAATGAACGACCTGATGTCGTTCGGCATTCATCGCTTATGGAAGCGCTTCACTATCGACTGCAGCGGCGTGCGTCGCGGTCAGAAGGTTCTGGATTTAGCGGGCGGCACCGGCGATCTGACGGCGAAGTTCTCGCGTCTGGTCGGTGAAACCGGGCAGGTCGTGCTGGCCGATATTAACGACTCAATGCTAAAAATGGGTCGCGAAAAGCTGCGCAATATCGGCGTGGTGGGCAACGTCGAGTACGTGCAGGCCAACGCCGAGGCCCTGCCGTTCCCGGATAACACCTTTGACTGTATCACCATCTCGTTTGGTCTGCGCAACGTTACCGACAAAGACAAAGCCCTGCGCTCCATGTATCGCGTGCTCAAGCCCGGCGGACGCCTGCTGGTGCTGGAGTTCTCCAAGCCGATTATCGAGCCGCTGAGCAAGGCCTACGACGCCTACTCCTTCCACGTCCTGCCGCGCATCGGCGAGCTGGTGGCGAAAGATGCCGAAAGCTACCGCTATCTGGCGGAATCTATCCGCATGCATCCGGGCCAGGAAACGCTGAAGGGCATGATGCAGGAGGCGGGCTTTGAGAACGTCGACTACTACAACCTGACGGCCGGCATCGTCGCTCTGCACCGCGGTTACAAGTTCTGACAGGAGTAAGGCATGCCTTTTCAACCTCTGCTGACCGCCGGCATTGAAGGCGCCCTCAACGCCTTCCTGTGGCGTAGCGGTGCGCTAAAGCCGGCGCGCCAGCGTCTGTTCGGCAAGGTGCTGCGCATCGAGCTGAAGGAGTTCTCCTCGCCGCTGGTGCTCGCCTTCAGCGAACGCCAGATCGATGTCCTGAGCGCGTGGGAAGACGAGGCGGACTGTACGGTCACGACTCGCCTGGGCGTGCTGCCCCAGCTGCGCAACCGCCAACAGCTCACGGCGCTGATCCGCAGCGGCGATCTTGAGGTGCAGGGAGACCTGCAGGTGGTGCAGAACCTGGTGGCGCTGATGGACCTGGCAGAGCTGGATCCCGCTGAACTACTCGCACCTTATACCGGCGATATCGTCGCCGAAGGCGTCAGTAAAACCCTGCGCGGCGGCGCGCATTTCCTGCTGCGCGGCTTTCAGCGCCAGCAGCGCTACGTTGCCGAAGCGCTCACCGAAGAGTGGCGCATGGCGCCCGGTCCGCTTGAGGTGGCCTGGTTTGCCGAAGAGAGCGCCGCCATTGCGCGTGACGTTGACGCGCTGGCCAGGCGACTGGAAAAACTGGAGGGCAAATGACGCCAGGAGAAATTCGGCGCCTCTACTTCATCGTCCACACCTTTCTGAGCTACGGGCTGGATGAGCTCATCCCCAAAATGCGCATCACGCTGCCGCTGCGACTCTGGCGGCGCATGCTGTTCTGGATGCCCAATCGCCACAAAGATAAAGAGCTTGGGCATCGCCTGCGCCTGGCGCTGCAGGAGCTTGGCCCGGTGTGGATCAAATTTGGCCAGATGCTCTCCACCCGGCGCGATCTTTTCCCGCCGGTGATTGCCGATCAGCTGGCGATGCTGCAGGACCGCGTAGCCCCCTTTGACGGTCATCTGGCGAAGAAGCAGATCGAGCAGTCGATGGGCAACGTGCCGGTAGAAACCTGGTTCGACGATTTTGAGATTGAGCCGCTGGCTTCGGCCTCCATTGCCCAGGTGCACACCGCCAGGCTTAAAGACAGCGGCAAAGAGGTGGTGATCAAAGTGATCCGCCCGGACATTTTGCCGGTGATCAAGGCGGACATGAAGCTTATCTATCGCCTTGCCCGCTGGGTGCCGCGACTGCTGCCTGACGGCCGCCGCCTGCGCCCGCGCGAGGTGGTCCGCGAATATGAAAAGACCCTGCTCGACGAGCTGGACCTGCTGCGCGAGGCCGCCAACGGCATTCAGCTGCGGCGCAACTTCGAAAACAGCCCGATGCTCTACGTACCGGAGGTCTACTCCGACTACTGCAGCCAGAATATGCTGGTGATGGAGCGCATCTACGGCATTCCGGTGAACGACGTGGCCGCCCTTGAGCAGCAGAACACCAACATGAAGCTGCTCGCCGAGCGCGGCGTGCAGGTGTTTTTCACCCAGGTGTTCCGCGATAGCTTCTTCCACGCCGATATGCACCCGGGTAACATTTTCGTTAGCCGCGAACACCCTGAGGATCCGCAGTATATCGGTATCGACTGCGGCATTGTCGGCTCGCTGAACAGAGAGGATAAGCGCTACCTGGCGGAAAACTTTATCGCCTTCTTCAATCGCGATTACCGCAAGGTGGCCGAGCTGCACGTGGACTCCGGCTGGGTGCCGGCAGACACCAACGTCGAGGAGTTTGAATTTGCTATCCGCACCGTCTGTGAGCCGATTTTTGAGAAGCCGCTGGCGGAGATCTCCTTTGGCCACGTGCTGCTTAACCTGTTTAACACCGCGCGGCGCTTTAATATGGAAGTCCAGCCGCAGCTTGTTTTGCTTCAGAAAACATTACTTTACGTTGAAGGTGTGGGCCGTCAGCTCTATCCTCAGTTAGACTTATGGAAAACGGCGAAGCCTTTCCTCGAATCCTGGATCAAAGATCAGGTCGGCATTCCGGCGCTGGTGCGTTCCCTGAAGGAAAAAGGGCCGTTCTGGGTAGAAAAGATGCCGGAAATCCCCGAACTGATTTATAACAGTTTGCGCCAGGGCAAGAGCCTGCAGAGCAGTATTGATAAAATCGCCCGCGAGCTGGAAACTTACCACGTGCGCCAGGGGCAGTCCCGCTACCTGTTCGGCGTAGGGGCGGTGCTGGTGCTGAGCGGTACGCTTCTGCTCATCAACCGGCCCGAGTGGGGATTCCATCCCGTCTGGCTGATGGGCGCAGGAGCAATAGCCTGGCTGGTCGGGTGGCGGAAAGGGCGCTGAATTTTGTGTTTGCTTACAGGTGCACATATTGTGCACTATCGGACTTCACTATCATCTGACACAGAGGAATATGTATGGGTGGTATCAGTATTTGGCAGCTGTTGATCGTTGTTCTCCTGGTGGTGCTGGTTTTTGGCACCAAAAAGCTGGGTTCGCTGGGCTCGGATTTAGGCGCGTCCATCAAAGGCTTTAAGAAGGCCATGGGCGATGATGACGACAAGAGCAAAAAAGACGCATCGGCGCAGGATGCTGATTTCGAACAGAAATCACTCGCTGAGAAGCAGGCTGAGGCCGCAAAAGACGATGCGAAGCGTCACGATAAAGAGCAGGTGTAATCCGTGTTTGATATTGGTTTCAGTGAACTGCTGCTGGTGTTCATTATCGGCCTCGTCGTCCTCGGGCCGAAGCGTTTGCCGGTTGCGGTAAAAACGGTGGTGGGCTGGATCCGGGCGATACGCTCGATGGCCACTACGGTGCAGAATGAGCTGGCGCAGGAGCTGAAGCTGCAGGAGTTTCAGGACAGCCTGAAGAAGGTCGAAAAGGCCAGCCTCAATAACCTGACGCCAGAGCTGAAGGAGTCAATGGACGAACTGCGCGAAGCCGCCGAGTCGATGAAGCGCTCTTACGTCCAGCACGATCCGGAGCGCGCCAGCGATGAGGCCAACACCATTCATAATCCGGTGGTGAAGGGCAGCGAGGCGGCGCGTGAAGGCGTAACCCCGGTTAGCGCCGAACATCAGGCCAGCGCTGAACCGCAGGCGCCTGAGGCACCGGTAAATGCGCAGCCGCAGGCGCCTGAAGCACCGGCCAACGTAGAGCCTGCCCCTGCGGCACCGGTTTCTGAATCCTCTCCCGCAACCAGCGATAAACCCCGGTCATGAGCGTAGAAGATACCCAGCCGCTGATTTCGCACCTGATAGAGCTGCGCAAGCGCCTCATCAACTGCATTATCGCGGTATTTGTCATTTTTCTGGCGTTGGTCTACTTCGCCAACGATATTTATCAGCTGGTTTCCCACCCGCTAATTAGCCAGATGCCTACCGGCGCAACGATGATTGCCACTGACGTGGCGTCGCCGTTCTTCACGCCGATTAAGCTGACCTTTATGGTCTCGGTGATCCTTTCGGCGCCGGTGATCCTCTATCAGGTGTGGGCCTTTATTGCCCCCGCGCTCTACAAGCACGAGCGTCGCCTGGTGGTGCCGCTGCTGGTCTCCAGCACGCTGCTTTTTTACATCGGCATGGCCTTCGCCTACTTCGTGGTCTTCCCGCTGGCGTTTGGCTTCCTGACCCACACGGCGCCCATTGGCGTGCAGGTCTCCACCGATATCCGCAGCTACCTCGACTTCGTGATGGCGCTGTTCATGGCCTTCGGCGTCTCCTTTGAGGTGCCGGTGGCTATCGTGCTGCTGTGCTGGGTCGGCGTCACCACGCCGGAAGATCTGCGTAAGAAGCGCCCCTACGTGCTGGTCGGCGCTTTCGTTGTCGGCATGCTGTTAACGCCGCCTGACATCTTCTCGCAGACGCTGCTCGCAATTCCGATGTACTGCCTGTTTGAGGTAGGGATCTTCTTCTCCCGCTTCTACACCGGCAAGCGGCGGACGCGCGACGAAGACGCCGCCGCCGAAGAGAGTGAATCAGCTGAATAATTGACCGCCCGCAAGGGCGGTTGTTCTATGGGGGACAGCATGTTTGATATCGGCGTTAACCTGACCAGTTCGCAGTTTGCCCGCGATCGCGATGAGGTGGTTGCCCGCGCCTTTGCGGCGGGCGTCAGCGGTCTGCTGATAACCGGCACCAATCAGGCAGAAAGCGAAGCCGCCGCCGAACTGGCGCAGCGCTATGACAGCTGCTGGGCAACGGCGGGCGTGCATCCCCACGACGCCAGCAGCTGGACGTCGGAGGTGGCGGAGGCCGTCAGGCGGCTGGCGGCGCGGCCGGAAGTGGTGGCAATCGGCGAGTGCGGCCTTGATTTCAACCGCAACTACTCCACGCCGCAGGCGCAGGAGCAGGCCTTCAGCGCCCAGCTGGCGCTGGCCGCGGAACTGAACCTGCCGGTCTTTCTCCACTGCCGCGATGCCCACCAACGCTTTATTGCGCTGCTGGCGCCGTGGCTCGATAAGCTGCCCGGGGCGGTCGTACACTGCTTTACCGGCACGCGCGACGAACTGGAAGCGTGTCTGGCGCACGGCCTGTACATCGGCATTACCGGCTGGGTGTGCGACGAGCGGCGCGGCGTTGAGCTGCGCGAGCTGCTGCCGCTGATCCCGGCCGACAGGCTGCTGATTGAGACCGATGCGCCGTGGCTGCTGCCGCGCGACCTCACGCCGAAGCCCGCTTCCCGGCGCAATGAGCCCGCGCATTTGCCGCACATTGCCGGGCGCATTGCGCAGTGGCGCGCGGAAGACGCGGAAGCGCTGGCGAGGAGAACCGACGACAATGCCCGGCGGCTGTTCGGTATCGACTTTGGGGATTAGACCTTGCGAAACTCGGTGTTTTTGACGCTCTGCAGCACCTGCTTGTTGAGCAGCGTCAGCAGCAGCATTGAGCGCGCTTCGCCGTCCGGCTCGGTGAAGATGGCTTCCAGCCCTTCAAACGCGCCGTCGGTGATCACCACGCTGTCGCCGGAGTAGGGCGTATCGGGATCGGTGATATCTTCCGGCGTGCAGACCGAGAGCTGATGAATTACCTTCGAGGGCACGGTGGCGGGCAAATTGCCGAAGCGGACGAAATTGTTGACGCCGCGCGTCGCGCTGATAGTGGTGGTATGGATAATTTCCGGATCGAACTCAACGAACAGGTAATTGGGGAAAAGCGGCTCGCTGACGGTGGTTCGCTTTCCGCGGACGATTTTTTCCAGGGCGATAGTCGGCGCAAGACAGTTAACATCCTGGCGCTCAAGGTGTTCCATGGCCCGCTGAAGCTGACCGCGTTTGCAGTAAAGTAGATACCAGGCTTGCATAATCGCTCTTTCCATAATTCCTAAGAGATCATAGCAAAAGGCGGCGTGATAGCGAAAAGGATTATGCCTATTACTTTTTGGGGTTCACGCCAATTTAACAAAACTGCAGCATCCAACGGCGTAAAACCGTATAATGAAGCGCTTACACTGAGGCCATGACCGACCCGATGAAATATCATGATTTGCGCGACTTTCTGACACAGCTGGAACAGCAGGGCGAACTCAAGCGGATCTCCCTGCCGGTTGACCCCCACCTGGAAATTACCGAAATTGCCGATCGCACGCTGCGCGCGGGCGGCCCGGCGCTGCTGTTTGAAAACCCGAAGGGTTATGACATGCCGGTGCTGTGCAACCTGTTCGGCACGCCGCGGCGCGTGGCGCTGGGTATGGGCCAGGAGGACGTCAGCGCGCTGCGTGAAGTGGGTAAGCTGCTGGCGTTTTTGAAAGAGCCGGAGCCGCCGAAGGGCTTTCGCGATCTGTTTGACAAGCTGCCGCAGTTTAAGCAGGTGCTGAATATGCCGACTAAACGTCAGCGCAGCGCCCCCTGCCAGCAGAAGGTCATCAGCGGCGATGCCGTCGATTTAACGCAGATCCCTATCATGACCTGCTGGCCGGAAGATGCCGCGCCGCTGATCACCTGGGGGCTGACGGTGACCCGCGGCCCGCATAAGGAGCGGCAGAACCTCGGCATCTATCGCCAACAGCGGATTGGCAAGAATAAGCTGATTATGCGCTGGCTCTCCCACCGCGGCGGGGCGCTGGATTTTCAGGAGTGGTGCGCGGCCCATCCCGGCGAGCGCTTCCCGGTCTCCGTGGCGCTGGGCGCCGATCCGGCGACCATCCTCGGCGCGGTGACGCCGGTGCCGGACACGCTCTCGGAATACGCCTTCGCCGGGCTGCTGCGCGGCACCAAAACCGAAGTGGTGAAGTGCCTCTCCAACGATCTGGAAGTCCCCGCCAGCGCGGAGATCGTGCTGGAGGGCTACATTGAGCCGGGCGAAACGGCGCCGGAAGGCCCGTACGGCGACCATACCGGCTACTACAACGAAGTCGACAGCTTCCCGGTCTTTACCGTCACCCACATTACCCGCCGGGAAGACGCTATCTACCACTCCACCTATACCGGCCGTCCGCCGGATGAGCCCGCCGTACTGGGCGTCGCGCTCAACGAAGTGTTCGTGCCTATCCTGCAGAAGCAGTTTCCGGAGATTGTCGACTTCTATCTGCCGCCGGAGGGCTGCTCCTACCGGCTGGCGGTGGTGACGATGAAGAAACAGTACGCCGGCCACGCCAAGCGCGTGATGATGGGCGTCTGGTCCTTCCTGCGGCAGTTTATGTACACCAAGTTCGTTATCGTCTGCGATGATGACGTCAACGCCCGCGACTGGAATGACGTAATCTGGGCGATCACTACCCGGATGGACCCCGCTCGTGATACGGTGTTGGTGGAGAATACGCCAATCGACTATCTGGACTTCGCGTCGCCGGTTTCCGGACTCGGCTCGAAAATGGGGCTGGATGCCACCAACAAATGGCCCGGCGAGACCCAGCGCGAGTGGGGCCGACCGATTAAAAAAGATCCCGCGGTGACGGCAAGAATTGACGCCATCTGGGATGAGCTGGCTATTTTTAGCGACGGTAAAAGCGCCTGACGCGCAGCCGTGTTTGCCTTTTAGACCCGACAGAGGGAGCGCATGACAACCTTAAGCTGTAAAGTCACTTCGGTAGATGCTATCACCGACACGGTATATCGCGTTCGTTTAGAGCCTGAAGCGGCGTTCACCTTCCGCGCAGGCCAGTATCTGATGGTGGTGATGGACGAGCGCGATAAGCGTCCGTTCTCCATGGCCTCTACGCCGGATGAGCAGCAGTTCATTGAGCTGCACATCGGCGCCTCTGAGCTGAATCTGTATGCGATGGCCGTGATGGACCGCATCCTGAAAGAGCGGCAAATCGTGGTCGATATGCCGCACGGCGAGGCCTGGCTGCGCGATGATTCAACCCGTCCGATGGTGCTGATCGCCGGTGGCACAGGCTTTTCGTACGTGCGCTCCATCCTGCTTGCCGCCCTGGCGCAGGACGCCAACCGCGATATCACCATCTACTGGGGCGGCCGGGAAGAGAAGCATCTCTACGATCTGGCCGAGCTGGAGGCGCTCTCCGTTACGCATCCTAATCTGCGCATCGAGCCGGTGGTTGAACAGCCGGAAGAGGGCTGGCGAGGCCGCAGCGGGACGGTGCTGACGGCCGTACTGCAGGACTACGGCACGCTGGCTGAACACGATATCTACATTGCCGGACGCTTCGAGATGGCTAAAATTGCCCGCGACCTGTTCTGCAACGAGCGCAATGCCCGCGAAGACAGGCTGTTCGGCGATGCGTTTGCGTTTATCTGATTAGGCTCATTTCCCGACATCAGCGCCGGCCCGCGGGCCGGCGCTTTGATTATCAGTAACCCGCCTCTTTTTGCACTTCATTTTTCAGCGGTCGCCCGCTCTGCTGGCGCACGATGTTTTCCATCAGCTGGCGGGCGACGACGACCGGCGGCGCCGTGGAGGCCATATGCGGCGTCACCACCACCTGCGGATGCCGCCACAGCCTGTCGTCGGCCGGCAGCGGCTCTTCGGGAAAGACGTCGAGCACGGCGCCCGCCAGGCGTCCGCTATCGAGGGCCTGCAGAATATCCTCTGCAATCATGTGCTCTCCGCGCCCGCAGTTGATGAGCCCGGCGCCGTCCGGCAGCTGCTCCAGCAGAGGCCTGGCGAGGATCCCGCGCGTCTGCGCGGTCAGCGGCAGGACGTTAATCACCGCATCAAGCGGCCGTAAAAAGGCGTTCAGCTCCGCCGCGCCCGCGCTGCACGCCACGCCTTCCAGCGTCTTTTGGCTGCGCGACCAGCCTGAAACCTGATAGCCCAGCGCCGCAAGCTGGGCTGCGATGTAGCTGCCGATGTCGCCCAGCCCCATCACCCCGACGCGAAAGTCGGCGGCGGCCCGCTGCGGGTATATTTTCCATTCGCACCGCTGCTGGTGCGCCCGGGCGCGGTCAAAATAGCGCTGAAACCAGAGCACGCCCCACAGCGCGTACTCAAACATGCCGTGGCGCAGGTTGCCGTCCGCCACCCGGCACAGCGGAATATCGCTGCGGAACAGGCTCTCCGGCAGATGATCGACGCCGGCTCCGGCGGCCATGATCAGCTTCAGGCCCGGCGTGCGCTGCAGCAGCGCCGGGTCGGGATACCAGCAGCAGGCATATGCCGCCCCGGCGGCGGCCGGGTGGCCGGGCAGCACAGCCCTGACGCCGGAGAATTGCGCCAGCGCGTGGCATAGCTCGTCCGCCACCGCGGCATCATTACAGTCCACGACTATCGTTAATTCGGCCATCGCGCCTCACTCCTGCCATGAAGTATCAATACGGTTCAGCCGCCGCAGCCACGCCTGCCAGACCTGCTGGCGCTCGTGCTCGACGCCCATCAGCTGTTCGCAGGCGTGCTGGCTGAGGTGCGGCGGGATCGTGCAAACCCCGCCGAGCGCCGCCAGCTGCGCCACCGCCAGCTGAATTTCACAGGCGCGATTGAGGTAGTACATGATGCAGAAGGCATCGGCCACGGTGCGGCCCACCGAGAGCAGGCCGTGGCTTTGCAGGATCAGGGCGATGTTGTCGCCCAGCGACCGCTGGATGCGCTCGCGTTCGTCGAGATCGAACGCTACGCCTTCATACGGGTGATAGCCGACGCGCTGGTAAAACTCGGTGCTGATCTGGTTAAGCTGCAGCAGTCCCTCTTCGCAGGCGGCTACCGCCATGCCGGGCAGCGTGTGGGTGTGGAGCACGCAGTGGGCATCCTCCCGGGCCATGTGGACCGCGCTGTGGATCGTGAACCCCGCCGAATTGGCCGGGGCGCTGCCCTCGACGACGTTCCCCTGCATATCGACGACGATCAGGTTGCTGGCGGTCACCTCATCGAACATCATGCCGAAGGGGTTAATCAGAAAGCGCGGTTCTCCGTCGCCGGGCAGGCGCGCGGAGAAGTGGGTGTAGAGCGTATCTTCCCAGCCAAACAGCGCCGCCAGACGGTAGGCGGCGGCCAGATCGAGACGTAGCTCGCGTTCAGTAGCCATCAGGAGACTCCCATAAATTCACGAAGGCGGGTAAGCGACGGGGAGGCGATGTGGCTGCGGATCACCACCGGCGCGGCGTCGCACTGGACAACGCCGTTTTCCATCATCACCACCCGGTCTGAGATAGAGAGGGCGAAGTCCATCTCGTGGGTGACGATAAGCATCGTCATCCCCTCTCTGGCAAGGGACTGGATCACTTTTAATACTTCGCTGACCAGCTCGGGATCGAGCGCCGAGGTGGGCTCATCAAACAGCATGATATCCGGCTTCAGCGCCAGGGCCCTGGCGATAGCGACGCGCTGCTGCTGGCCGCCGGAGAGCTGGCCGGGGTATTTGTGCGCGTGCGCCAGCAGGCCGACTCTGTCGAGCAGACTCAGCGCCAGCGCCTTTGCCGCAGGCCCGTCGAGCAGCCTATGGTAGCGCGGAGCGAGCATCACGTTATCGAGCACCGTGCGGTGCGGGAACAGGTTAAAACTCTGGAACACCATGCCGATGCGGCGCACGCCGGCGCGCATCTGCGGCCTATCAATAATGGCGCCGCCCTTGAGATAGTCTTCGCCATAGAGAATGATTTCGCCGCCGTCTATCTGTTCAAGGGCGTTGATGGTGCGGATAAGCGTGGTTTTCCCTGAACCAGAGGGGCCGATAATGCTCAGCACTTCGCCGTTTTCTATCCGCAGGTTAATGCCCTTCAGCACCTGATGCTGGCTCCAGCTTTTGCGGATATCGCGCAGATCGAGCGCCGGCGGGCTGCCGCTGGCGGTTTGCACGGCGGGCGTCAGCGGCGCGGCTGCCAGCGCCGGACGCAGCGCGGCACACTCGCTGTCGCTCAGGGTCTGCGGCGGCCTGCGCTGGATATCGAGACGGTTCTCCAGCCAGCGTAACAGCCAGGAGAAAACGGTCACGATGGCCACGTAATAAATCGCCACCGCCAGCAGCGTCTCCATCACCAGAAAGTTCTGCGCGTACAGGCGCTGGCCGGTGAGCAGCAACTCCGGGAGCGAAATCACCGACAGAATCGAGCTGAGCTTGATGATGGTGATGTATTCATTAATCAGCGTCGGCAGCGAGATGCGAAACGCCTGGGGAATAATGATTAAGCGCTGGATGCCGACAAAGCTCAGGCTCAGGGCGTGCCCGGCCTCGCTCTGCCCTTTAGCGACGGAGAGCAGGCCGCCGCGGTGGATCTCTGCCATATAGGCCGCTTCGGTGACGGTCATGGATACCAGTCCGGCGATAAACGGCACCCCCAGCAGCGGCTGGGTAGCCGGAAAAAGCTGGGGCAGATTGTAGACAAAAACCAGCAGCACCATCAGCGGGACGCTGCGAAAAAACCAGATATAGAGTTCGACGGGGATCCTCAGCCAGCGCGGGGCGGAGAGCTTCGCGCTGGCCAGAATAAAGCCGACAACCAGACCAATAAACCAGGAGAGTGTGCTGACGATAATCACCGTCAGACACGCCTGCCAGAATGCGCCAATGCTAAATAGCGAGAAAAAGTATCCCCAATCGAACGTCATAGCGACTCCTGCTAATTCTTGTATTAGTCGATGCTCTCTAAACCGTATTTCTTGATGAGCGCGGCATATTTTCCGTTCGTCTTCATCTCTGCGAGGGCGGCCTTAATGGCGTCAGCCAGCTCGCTGTTCCCTTTACGGATATAAATGCCCAGCGGCATCGGATAGACCAGCCGCGTGGAACTGATCGCCAGGCGACCGCGGCTTTTCTCGACAATCATTTTTGCCGCCGGCGCGATCTCTACCTGGGCATTAATGTTGCGGGAGATCAGCGCCTGAGAGACCTCCGGCGCGGTGGGGAACTCCTGGATACTGATGGCTGCCTTGCCGTTTTTCAGGCAGTAGTCGTCCGACAGCGCCTTCAGGCTGGCTACCCAGGAGGTTCCCTGCTGCAGGCCGACTTTCACGCCGCAGAGATCGTTTTCCGTTTTTGGCTGAATATCGCTGCCCTTCAGGGCAATAATCGACGCGCCGGAAAGCACGTAGGGGACGGCGTCGACCTGTTTAAGCCGCTCGGGCGTGATGTACATGCCGGAAATAACCGCATCGTACTTTTTACCGACGCCTAATATCAGGCTGGTAAATTTGGTATCAATCAGCTGCGGTTTGGCGTTCATGTGCGCGGCGATCAGCGCGGCAAAGTCCGGATCGAGACCGACAATATTGTTGCTGCTGTCATAGGACTCAAAAGGCGGGTAGGTGACCTCCATGCCGACTTTGAAGACGCCGGGCGTCAGCAGGGGCGCGGCGCTGGCGGCGGCGCTGACGCAGCCTGAAAGAGCGACCGCAAGCGCCGCGCGCCGCAGGATTTTATTGATTTTGCTTGTCATTATGCACTCTCCTCTTTGCCGGCGGCCTGCTGCTGCGCCTGCTTTTTTAAATGTCCGAAGGTATTGGTTCCGCGGGCGCGGGCCGGGAGCTGAAGCTCGCCGGTGGCGACTTTTTCGCGCAGGTAGCGGTAGGTCTGCAGCGCCTGGCTCCACATGTGCTCTCCGATGCTCAGCGCCTGATATTCGCTGGCTTCGCCGGCGCTCAGGAAGTGCGGCAGCGGGCGGATCAGAGTGTGGTAATCGCAGGCAAAAAACAGCGGGAAGGAGTAGCGCTCCTGCGGCACTTTGCGTACCCGGTGCGCGGTGGCGACAAAGGCGCCGGCGCTGAGCACTTCCAGCATATCGCCGATATTAATCACGAAAGCCTCTTCGCCGGCGGGGCCGCGCTGCGGTGGGGCGTCTATCCAGACGCTCTCTTCATTGAGCACCTCAAGGCCGGGCTGGTCGGCCAGCAGCAGCGTAAAGCACTCATAGTCGGTGTGCGCGCCAATGCCGGGGACATCTTCAGCGCTGGCGTCGAACGGATAGTGGATCAGGCGCAGCTTTGACGGCGGGCAGGTGACCATCGACTTGAAATAGCCCTCTGGCAGTCCCAGGGCCAGCGCGAAGGCGTCGAACAGGCGGTGCCCCAGGGCAAAAACCGCATCATAGTAGGCCATTACCCGGCTTTTAAATTCCGCCAGTTCCGGCCACTCGTTGGCGCCAATCAGCGGCGTATTCGCCAGTACGAAAGGGTGATCGTCCGGTGCCTGGAAGCCGATATCAAAGGCTTCTTTATGGTCGTGTCTGCCGGAGCCGTAGATCTCTTCGCCTTCGGGCACGTAGCCCTTGTGGCTTCGGGAGTGGCCGATGTAGTACGCCATCTTCTCTGCCATCGGCAGGGCAAAGAGGCTTTTCGCCGCCGCCCGCACGCCGTCAATCAGTTCCGGCGCTACGCCGTGCCCGGTGATATAAAAGAATCCCACTTCGCGCGAGGCGTTACCGATGGCATCGGCGACCGCCTGGCGGCTGGCGATGTCTGCGCTGGTCAGGCCGCTGACATCAATAGTGGGCAGTTCAGTAAATGCGCTCTTAACTCGGGTCATTGCGGTTTTCCTCTCCTGATTGCGATGAAAACTGGTCAAAATGCAGCGCTTCCTGCCGCGCCATCCAGGCGTTCAGCGACCACAGATCGGCAACGGGAACGTTGGTAAACGGCAGATGATGCAGGTAGCCGTCGGGACCGAACTCCGGCGTCAGCGTGGTCTGCCGGTAGCCGCGCTCTCGCTGCGACTGCCAGATTTGCTGCCAAAACTGCTGTTGAAACGCCAGGGCCGCCCGATATTCCGGCGCCGCCGGATGGGGCACCTGCGGCCCCTGGTCATAGCCGACCCGCGCCTGAATATGGTGGACGCGCTCGATAAAGGGGCTGAAGTCGTCGCAGGGATCGTTCAGCAGGCGTTCGCTCACCAGGATCCAGTGGCTGATGTCGGCGGTGAAGCGCAGCTGCGGAAGCTGGGCAATGATTTCCAGCGTCAGCCACGGGCTGTAGAGCGACGTGGCGCGATGAGTTTCAAAACTGCAGATAAGCCCGTACTGCTGGGCCAGTTCGTGCGCCCGGCCGAGGAAGTCAACCTGCTGCGCCAGCGGCCAGCGGTCATTGCCTGCCAGCAGATTGACGAAGCGAGGATTGAGTTTTTTCGCCGCCTCAAACCGCTCGCGCAGGCGCGCCAGGTGCTGTTCCGGCATTTCGCGCTGGGCGGGGATCACGCCGCCGCCGCTAAACACGATGGCGATATACTCCAGCGCAGACGTCTGCAGGCGGCGCGCCAGATCCTGCTGCTCTTCAACGGTGTGCGGCACGCGGGCCTCAATGCCGCAGCAGCCGGCCTCCCGCAGCTCGCTGACCGTCTGCGTCCAGGGCGCAGTGACGCCCCACAGGGTGCGAAAAAGCTTCAGTTCCATCGCCGGATCCCTATTCGTATTTCACGCCCGGCAGCACGCAGAGCATTTCGTACAGCAGGTTGGCCGCCAGCTGGGAGGTATTGCCGCTGATATCGTAGGGCGGTGAGACTTCCACCAGGTCGCAGCCAATCAGGTTCAGTCCCCGGCAACCGCGCACCACTTCCAGCGCCTGTACGGAGGTCAGGCCGCCGACTTCCGGCGTGCCGGTGCCCGGCGCCCAGACCGGATCGAGGCTGTCGATATCGAAGCTGAGGTAAACCGGCCCGTCGTCCATTTGCGCGCGGACTTCCGCCATCAGCGGCGCCAGCGATCTGTGCCAGCACTGCTCCGCCTGCACCAGGCGAAAGCCTTGGTCAACGCCCCACTGGAAGTCGCCGGCGGCATAGCCCTGCGCGCGCTGGCCTATCTGCACGACGCGCCTGAGATCCAGCAGGCCCTCTTCCACCGCGCGGCGGAAGGTAGTGCCGTGGGCGATCTTTTCGCCGAACATCTCGTCGTTAGTGTCGGTGTGGGCGTCAACGTGAATGAGTCCCACCGGGCCATGTTTTTTGGTCAGCGCCCGCAGCACGGGCAGGGTCAGGGTGTGATCGCCGCCGAGGGTCAGGGGAATGAGCGGGAAACTATTCAATCGGGTGTAGTAATCTTCGATGATCTGCACCGATTTAAGCAGGCTGTAGGTATTGATCGGCACATCGCCGATGTCGGCCACCGAGAGGGAATCAAACGGCGCCGCGCCCGTTGCCATATTGTAGGGGCGGATCATTACCGACTCGGCGCGGATATGGCGCGGCCCGTAGCGGGTTCCGGCGCGCTGGGAGGTGCCCACATCGAGTGGGATACCGACAAAGGCGGCATCAAGACCCTGTAAATCTTCAATAAAAGGCAGGCGCATCATCGTTGCGCGTCCGGCAAAGCGCGGCATCTCATTGCCACCCTGCGGCTGGTGAAAGACGGTATCCATCGCGGCTCCTGAATCATATGAACAAACTCGACAGGAGGGAGTGTGTGAAAATTGCGCTGGACTTTAAATCGCCTTCTGCAAATACTCAGTTCATCTATTAGTGAACTAAACGCCATGCTTAACGATTCCAGCCTCAACATCCGCCAGCTGCAGATCTTCGAAGCGGTCGCCCGCCTCGAGAGCTACGGCCGCGCCCAGCAGGAGCTCGGCATCTCTGTGTCGGCGATCAGCAATGCTATGTCGCAGCTGGAGGGGCAGTTGGGGTTTGTGCTCTGCCAGCGCGGGCGGGGCGGCTTCTTCCTGACCGAGAAGGGGCAGCAGTTTTTACAGCAGACGATCCGCGTGCTGAGCGAACTCAACGAGCTTGAGCGCCAGTCGGCGCTGCTGAAGGGCGAGCACAGCGGCACGATCTGCATCTCGACCCTCGACTCCATCGAAACGGAAACCGCCCTGTCGCTGCCGGTGGTGCTGCGCAGCTTCAGCGACAAGTTTCCTAACGTCCACATCAAGCTGATTATCCGCACGCCCAGCGAGCAGCTGCACGGCGTGCTGAATAACCAGATCGACCTCGCCATCGGCAGCTATAACTCCCGGGTGCATAACATCATTAACGAGCCGCTCTACCGCGAGCAGCACTGGCTCTACTGCAGCGATCTGCATCCGCTGTTTTTCAGCCGCCAGCTGGATAAAGATCAGATCAGCCAGCGCCCGCTGGTGACGCGCAGCTACTGGAACACCAGCGATCTGCGCCGCCGGGGCTTTAATAAAGGCAGCGCGACCGTAGAGACGGTGGATGCCCAGCTGCTGCTGATCCTTTCCGGGAAGTACATTGGCTATCTGCCGGAGCACTACGCCTGGCCGTGGATCAGGGAGAACCGCCTGCGGGTGCTGCTACCCAACGAGTTTGGTTTCCAGTCGCCGTTTTCGGCGATTTGCAGGCGCGGGCGAAGCAACGAGCCTTACCTGAAAGCGCTGCGCGATTTGCTGAAGAAGAATACGGTGGCGAGGCCGAAGTGGACGTTTTGAGGGAGAATAAATAAAAAACCCGCCCCTGACAGGCGGGAAGAACGGCAACTAAATTTTTCCCCGTCGCCCTTCGCGCTGTCTCTTTGTTGGCTGCCTTCGCTCACCCCGGTCACATAGTTAACTATGCTCCCGGGGATTCGCTCAGTTGCCGCCGCGATACAGCGCAAATGGCTTAGGGGAAATATTCTTTCACTTAAACTCGCTCAAACACCGTCGCGATGCCCTGGCCCAGTCCGATGCACATGGTTGCCAGGCCAAGCTGGGCGTCTTTGCGCTCCATCAGGTTCAGCAGGGTGGTGCTGATGCGGGTGCCGGAGCAGCCGAGCGGGTGGCCGAGCGCAATGGCGCCGCCGTTGAGGTTGATCTTCTCGTCGATCTGCTCCATCAGGCCGAGATCCTTAATGCACGGCAGGATCTGCGCGGCAAAGGCCTCGTTCATCTCAAACAGATCGATGTCGCTGGCGGCGAGTCCGGCCTTCTTCAGCGCCAGCTTCGACGCAGGGACCGGGCCGTAGCCCATGATTGACGGATCGCAGCCGACCACCGCCATTGAGCGGATGCGGGCGCGCGGCGTCAGGCCCAGCTCGCGGGCGCGGCTTTCGCTCATCACCAGCATCGCCGACGCGCCGTCGGAGAGGGCAGAGGAGGTGCCCGCCGTCACCGTGCCGGTGACCGGATCGAAGGCCGGGCGCAGGGTTGAAAGCGCCTCAACCGTGGTTTCCGGACGGATCACTTCATCGTAGTTAAACTGTTTCAGCACGCCGTCGGCATCGTGACCGCCGGTGGGGATGATTTCATTCTTAAAGGCGCCTGACTGCGTGGCGGCCCAGGCCCGGGCGTGAGAGCGGGCGGCAAACTGGTCCTGCATCTCGCGGCTGATGCCGTGCAGACGGGAGAGCATCTCCGCCGTCAGGCCCATCATGCCCGCGGCTTTCGCCACGTTGCGGCTCAGGCCCGGATGAAAATCGACGCCGTGGGTCATCGGCACGTGGCCCATGTGCTCCACGCCGCCGACGATGCAGGTCTGCGCATCGCCGGTCATGATCATGCGTGCGGCGTCGTGCAGGGCCTGCATCGACGAGCCGCACAGGCGGTTGACGGTGACTGCCGGCACCGAGTGCGGAATTTCCGCCAGCAGCGCGGCGTTGCGGGCGATGTTAAAGCCCTGCTCCAGGGTCTGCTGCACGCAGCCCCAGTAGATGTCGTCGACGGCGGTCGGATCCAGCGCCGGGTTGCGCGACAGCAGACTGCGCATCAGGTGGGCGGAGAGATCCTCCGCGCGCACGTTGCGGAAGGCGCCGCCCTTTGAACGGCCCATCGGGGTACGAACTGCATCGACAATGACAACCTGTTCCATTGTGACTCCTTAAGCCGTTTTCAGCTCGCCCACCGGACGGGCGGGCGCAACCGGGGGATAGTATGCGTCGTTGTGGCGCGCTTTTTCGCGTAGGCCTTCCGGCACCGCGTACAGCGGGCCGAGCTGCTGGTACTGCTGGGCCATGTCGAGATACTTCGCGCTGCCGAGGGTATCCAGCCAGCGGAACGCGCCGCCGTGGAACGGCGGGAAGCCGAGGCCGTAGACCAGCGCCATGTCCGCCTCTGCCGGGCTGGCAATAATGCCCTCTTCCAGGCAGCGCACCACTTCGTTGACCATCGGGATCATCATGCGGGCGATAATCTCTTCTTCGCTGAAGTCGCGCTTCGGCTGACTGACCTCGGCCAGCAGGCTATCCACTGCCGGGTCTTCTTCTTTCTTCGGCTTGCCCTTGCTGTCCTGGGTATATTTCCAGAAGCCGAGGCCGTTTTTCTGTCCGAAGCGATTGGCGTCGAACAGGGCGTCGATAGCGTCGCGGTAATCTTTCTGCATCCGCTGCGGGAAGCCCGCCGCCATCACCGCCTGCGCGTGGTGGGCGGTATCAATGCCGACCACGTCCAGCAGATAGGCCGGGCCCATCGGCCAGCCGAATACCTTCTCCATCACCTTATCGACCTTGCGGAAGTCCGCGCCGTCGCGCAGCAGCTGGCTGAAGCCGGCGAAGTAGGGGAACAGCACGCGGTTGACGAAGAAGCCCGGGCAGTCGTTAACCACGATCGGGGTTTTGCCCATTTTGCTGGCCCAGGCCACCACTTTGGCAACGGTCTCATCCGAGGTTTTCTCGCCGCGAATGACTTCAACCAGCGGCATTCGGTGTACCGGGTTGAAGAAGTGCATACCGCAGAAGTTTTCCGGGCGCTTGAGGACGCTCGCCAGCTCGCCGATCGGAATGGTCGAGGTATTCGACGCCAGCACGGTATCCGGGCGGACCTTCTCTTCGGTCTCGGCCAGTACCGCTTTCTTCACCTTCGGGTTTTCGACCACCGCCTCAACCACCACGTCAACGCGGTCGAAGCCGCTGTATTCGAGGGTGGGCTGAATGGTAGAGATAACGCCCGCCAGCTTCAGGCCGTCGATTTTGCCGCGTTCCAGCTGCTTGTTGAGCAGCTTGGCCGCTTCAGTCATGCCGAGCGTCAGGGACTTATCATTGATATCCTTCATGATCACCGGCACGCCTTTCCAGGCGGACTGGTAAGCGATGCCGCCGCCCATGATCCCGGCGCCGAGTACGGCGGCCTGCTTCGGCGTATCGACATTTTTGGTCAGCTTTTTCGCCTGGCCCTTCACGAACTGGTCGTTAAGGAAGATGCCGACCAGCGCGCGGGCCTCTTTAGAGTGGGCCAGCGGCACAAAGCTCTGGTTCTCCAGCTTCAGCGCCTCGTCGCGGCCCAGGCGGGCGGCGGCCTCAATGGTTTTCACGGCGGTGATTGGCGCCGGGTAGTGCTTGCCCGCCGTCTGCATCACCATGCCTTTGGCGATGGTGAAGCTCATGGTGGCTTCAATTTTGCTGAGCTTAAGGGGTTCCAGCTTCGGCTGGCGTTTGGCTTTCCAGTCCAGCGCGCCGTCGATAGCCTGGCGCAGGATAGCGATGGCGCCGTCGCGCAGTTTCTCCGGCTTGACCACGCCGTCCACCAGGCCAAGCTTCAGCGCCTGGTCGGCGCCGACGTCTTTCCCGGCGGCAATGATCTCCAGCGCGCTGTCGGCGCCGAGCAGGCGCGGCAGTCGCACCGAACCGCCGAAGCCCGGCATGATGCCGAGTTTAGTTTCCGGCAGGCCGATGCGCAGATCCGGCGTTGCCAGCCGATAGTCGGTGGCCAGCACGCATTCGCAGCCGCCGCCCAGCGCGTAGCCGTTTACGGCGGCAACGGTCGGGACCGGCAGATCTTCGAGACGATTAAAAACGCTATTGGCAAACGATAGCCACTGGCTGAGCTGCTCCTGGGGAACCTGGAACAGGCCGAGGAATTCGGTGATATCCGCGCCGACGATAAACGCCGCTTTTTCTGAACGCAGGAGCAGGCCCTTAAGGTCCTGTTGTTTTTCGAGGACGTCCAGCGCCTGGCCGAGGCTGGCTACGGTTGCGGTATCTAATTTATTGACCGAGCCGGGGGCATCGAACACCAGTTCGGCAATGCCATCTTCCAGCCAGTTGAGGTACAGGGTGTCGCCTTTGTAGAGCATGTCAGTCTCCTGAATCCAGCAAAGTGATCTGGTCGTACCAGATGAGACGGATTGTGGATTTTATGTTAATAAAATGCAAATTACTGTTTAAGAAAATGCCGCCTGGATCACGCTCGGCGGAAATAAGCTGCCCGGATGACGATGTGCTAAGATGCGGGGTTCATGGTCAAAAAACAGAAGGGTAAAAGATGGAATCTCTGGCCGCACTCTATAAAAATCATATTGCTACGCTGCAGGAGCGCGCAAAGAACGCGCTGGATCGCTATAAGCTTGATGCGCTGCTGATCCACTCCGGCGAGCTGATGAACGTCTTCCTCGACGATCACGCCTATCCGTTCAAAGTGAACCCGCAGTTTAAGGCCTGGGTGCCGGTCACCCAGGTGCCGAACTGCTGGCTGCTGGTGGACGGCGTCAATAAGCCGAAGCTGTGGTTCTATCTGCCGGTTGATTACTGGCACAACGTTGAACCGCTGCCGTCCTCCTTCTGGACCGAAGAGGTTGAGGTTATCGCGCTGCCGAAGGCCGACGCCATCGGCAGCCAGCTGCCCGCCGCGCGCGGCAATATTGCCTACATCGGGCCGGTCCCGGAGCGGGCGCTGGGCCTGGAGATTGCGGCCAGCAACATTAACCCGAAGGGCGTTATCGACTACCTGCACTTTTACCGTTCATACAAGACCGATTACGAGCTGGCCTGTATGCGCGAAGCGCAGAAGATGGCGGTCAACGGCCATCAGGCGGCGGGCGAGGCCTTTATGTCCGGCATGAGCGAGTTCGATATCAACCTCGCCTACCTGACGGCCACCGGTCATCGCGATATCGACGTTCCCTACGGCAATATTGTGGCGCTCAATGAACACGCCGCCGTGCTGCACTACACCAAACTCGATCACCGCGCGCCCGCCGAGATGCGCAGCTTCCTGCTTGATGCCGGGGCGGAGTACAACGGCTATGCCGCCGATCTGACCCGCACCTGGGCGGCGAATCCCGACAGCGATTACGGTCAGCTGGTCAAGGACGTGAATACCGAGCAGCTGGCGCTGATCGATACGCTAAAGGCGGGCGTCAGCTACGTCGACTACCACATCCAGTTCCATCAGCGCATTGCGAAGCTGCTGCGCAAGCATCAGATCCTCACCGACATGAGCGAAGAGGCGATGGTAGAGAACGACCTTACCGGACCCTTTATGCCGCACGGTCTCGGCCATCCGCTGGGCCTGCAGGTGCACGATGTGGCGGGCTTTATGCAGGATGATAGCGGGACTCATCTGGCCGCGCCGTCGAAATATCCCTATCTGCGCTGCACCCGCGTTCTGGCGCCGGGCATGGTGCTGACCATTGAGCCGGGGATCTACTTTATCGAGTCGCTGCTGGCGCCGTGGCGCGAAGGGCAGTTCAGCAAGCACTTCAACTGGCAGAAAATTGAGGCGCTGAAGCCGTTTGGCGGTATCCGCATTGAAGATAATGTGGTTATCCACGACGGCAGCATCGAAAACATGACCCGGGCGCTCAAGCTCGCCTGATGGAGAGCTGGCTCATCCCCGCCGCGCCGGTTAGCGTGACGGAAGAGATCAAAAAAAGCCGCTTCATCACGCTGCTGGCGCATACCGACGGCGTGGAGGCGGCGAAAGCGTTCGTCGCTGCGGTCAGGGCAGAACATCCGGATGCCCGCCACCACTGCGTGGCGTGGGTGGCCGGCGCGCCGGACGATTCGCAGCAGCTCGGCTTTTCCGATGACGGCGAGCCGGCGGGCACCGCCGGTAAACCGATGCTGGCCCAGCTGATGGGCAGCGGCATCGGGGAGATAACGGCGGTGGTGGTACGCTACTACGGCGGCGTGCTGCTGGGCACCGGCGGACTGGTGAAGGCCTACGGCGGCGGCGTCCATCAGGCGCTGGCCGCGCTGACCACCGAGCGCAAGACGCCGCTAATCGAATATACTTTGCAGTGTGAATACGGACAGCTGGCGGGCGTTGAAAGTCTGCTCGCGCAGTTCGCCGGCAAAATTATCAGCAGTGAATATCAGGCCGTCGTCGATCTTAAAGTGGCGCTTCCGCAGGCTGAACTGGCGGCCTTTTCGACAAAACTGGCGGATTTTAGTCGTGGTTCGTTGCAATTGCGCAGGATTGACGAATAATCCCCGGTTTGTGTTTGCTTATCAAAGGAAGCGGCAGAGATGCATTTTCGTGCCATAACCCGCATTGTCGGACTGCTGGTGATCCTGTTTTCCGGGACCATGATTGTACCTGGGCTGGTAGCCCTGATTTACCGCGACGGTGCCGGCCGGGCGTTCACGCAAACCTTTTTTGTTGCGCTGGCGATTGGCTCCCTGCTGTGGTGGCCAAACCGCAGAGAGAAAGGCGAGCTCAAGTCGCGCGAAGGCTTTCTGATCGTGGTGCTGTTCTGGACCGTACTGGGCAGCGTGGCGGCGCTGCCGTTTATCTTTGCTGAACAGCCCCATCTGACGATCACCGACGCCTTTTTCGAATCCTTTTCCGGCCTGACCACCACCGGGGCGACGACGCTGGTGGGTCTCGACTCGCTGCCGCACGCCATCCTCTTTTACCGCCAGATGCTGCAGTGGTTCGGCGGGATGGGGATCATTGTGCTGGCGGTGGCGATACTGCCTATCCTCGGCGTCGGGGGGATGCAGCTCTACCGGGCGGAGATGCCCGGTCCGCTGAAAGACAATAAGATGCGCCCGCGCATTGCCGAAACGGCGAAAACCCTCTGGCTGATCTACGTCCTGCTCACCGTGGCCTGCGCGCTGGCGCTGTGGTTTGCCGGGATGCCGGCGTTCGACGCCATCGGCCACAGCTTTGCGACGATCTCCATCGGCGGCTTTTCCACGCACGATGCCAGCGTAGGCTACTTCGACAGTCCGACCATCAACACCATTATTGCTATCTTCCTGCTGATCTCCGGCTGTAACTACGGTCTGCACTTTTCGTTATTAAGCGGCCGCAGCCTGAAGGTGTACGGGCGCGATCCGGAGTTCCGCATGTTTATCGGCGTGCAGCTGACGCTGGTGTTCATTTGCACGCTGGTGCTGTGGTTCCACGATGTTTACAGTTCGGCGCTGACTACCCTCAACCAGGCGTTCTTCCAGGTGGTGTCGATGGCGACTACAGCGGGATTCACCACCGACAGTATCGCCCGCTGGCCGCTGTTCCTGCCGGTACTGCTGCTGTTCTCGGCGTTTATCGGCGGCTGCGCCGGATCAACCGGCGGCGGCCTGAAGGTCATTCGCATCCTGCTGCTGTTTAAGCAGGGTAACCGCGAGCTGAAGCGCCTCGTCCATCCCAACGCGGTCTACAGCATTAAGCTCGGCAACCGCGCGCTGCCGGAGCGCATTCTCGAAGCGGTATGGGGCTTTTTCTCCGCCTACGCGCTGGTGTTTATTATCAGTATGCTGGCAATTATCGCCACCGGCGTCGATGACTTCTCCGCCTTCGCCTCCGTGGTGGCAACCCTCAACAACCTCGGTCCGGGGCTGGGCGTTGTTGCAGATAACTTCGCCAGCATGAATCCGGTAGCGAAATGGATCCTGATTGCTAATATGCTGTTTGGCCGCCTGGAAGTGTTTACGCTGCTGGTGCTGTTCACCCCTACTTTCTGGCGCGAATAACGGGAGCATTTGTGAAAGTATTAATTCTTTTCTCTACGCGGGACGGGCAGACGCGGGAGATTGCGGCGGCGATGGCGACCGAGCTAAAAGAGCAGGGGCTGGATGCCGATGCGGTGAATCTGCACCGCGCGGAGGAGATCCGCTGGCAGAACTACAGTGCGGTGGTGATTGGTGCCTCTATTCGCTACGGGCATTTTCATCCGGCGCTTGAACGCTTTATTAAGAAGCATCTGCAGGCCCTTAAGCAGCTGCCGGGCGCGTTCTATTCCGTCAACCTGGTGGCCCGCAAGCCGGAGAAGCGCACGCCGCAGACCAACAACTACACCCGCAAGTTCCTGCTTAACTCGCCGTGGCAGCCGGAGCTGAGCGCCGTCTTTGCCGGCGCGCTGCGCTACCCGCGCTACCGCTGGTACGATCGGATGATGATCCGCCTGATTATGAAGATGACCGGCGGTGAGACTGATGTCAGTAAAGAGGTTGTCTACACCGACTGGCAGCAGGTGGCGAATTATGCCCATGAAATCGCTCAGCTTGTGCGCAAAAAGCGGTCAAAACAGGCGTAATGACGTTAATTTGAGCGAACGATAAATTATTTGAAATTTATGCTTGTCACTTCCGGAGAACTCCCTATAATGCGCCACCACTGACACGGAACAACGGCAAACACGCCGCCGGGTCAGCAGGATTTCTCCGGAAATTCTGTCAGAGAAAAGCGAAAATAATTGCTTGACTCTGAATGAGGAAAGCGTAATATACGCCACCTCGCGACAGAGCGCTAAAGCGCGTCGCAACT